>Ga0209936_1000004_pt1 | contig 196367 bp, 180 predicted proteins | sample SalPonR1_A_D1_MG_FD_185694 | JGI IMG/M metagenome (GOLD analysis project Ga0209936, IMG submission 185694) | Salt pond soil microbial communities from South San Francisco under conditions of wetland restoration - Salt Pond MetaG R1_A_D1_MG... ...
AACCCGTCCAGGATCCAGACCGTATCACTGGTCAGTGTCTTTGATTCTCCCGGCTGAATAAAATCATCCGTCAGCATCTGCTCCGGCTGGGCTTGTGCCAGTAGCGGCAGCCCCAGAAAAAGCATTATAATTAGTGTGGAAATAACGTTCCGTGTCATAGTTTTTGTTTTTTTATTTTTAGTCGTTTTAGTTAGTGTTTTACATAGCTTCCGAATTCTGTTAAACAGGCTTAGAAGCTATAACTTACCCCTACCGAGAAAGATCGTCCGAGCTCAAATTTTTCCACCAAAAAGTCATTTCCTTTAAAGGTGTGCCCCCTTTCAAAATCCTCTTTCAGAAGATTTTTAACTGAAATTTTTGCTTTGATATCTGTCACAATTCTCTGGTCAAATACCAAGTCAACCTGGTTCCTGGAAAATTCAAACACATTCGGGGTACCGCCAACACTTACCTCAGTCATACGTTTACCGAATATGTTGTAAAAAGCGCTCAAATTGGTACCGGTTTCGGGGTTGCTATAGGAGAGATCAGCATTAATTACAAAAGGAGATTGTCCCTGCAACCGACGTGAATCATCAGCACTTGGATCAAGGGCCCGGATCAGAGACAGCTCATCTTCGGCGATATCCACATTTGACTGAGCCAGCGTCATATTAAAGCCAATGTCAAAATACTGTAGTGCTTCTGTGAGCTGATCAAGTCTTTTTCTGACTTCAAACTCGGCACCAAAAACAGTAGCATCGTTCACATTCTGAAACTGTATTTCAGGATTTGACGCACTGGCAATCGGGTTAAATACCTTTTCGATGGGGTTCTCAAAATTCTTGTAGAAGAAGCTGACTGCAAGAATTTCACCGGGCCGTATAAACCATTCCCATCTTGCATCAAAATTATCAACCCTGGTCATTTCAAGCTCAGGATTTCCCACAACAATGTTTGAGTTTACAAAGTTAAATGCAGCAAATGGTGCCATTTCTCTGAATGTAGGCCTTGCAATGGTTTTTCCGTAAGCAAACCGAAGATTCATCCTGTTACTTAATTCATAAACCAGGTTTACAGATGGCAGTAAATCCGACTCGTCAATCCTGCCTCTTGAAATCGTAGTGTCCCGGCTCTGGACTGAGATATCCGTCGTTTCAAGGCGCATACCTCCGCTAAACCGGAGTCTGTCAAACAGGTTCAGCTCAAGCATTCCGAATGCCGCTGAAGTTGTCTGATCTCCCGTGTAACTGTTGCGAATCTGGGTGTTATCGAGCAAAAAGTTTCCAAATCTGAAAAAACTATCAGTTGTACGCTCTTCATCTATCCCCAAATTGCCTGGCTCGAAGAATCCTTCTTCATCGCCATCAAAACGAATAGCGTCCTGCCTGAACTGAAATTCTCTTTCAGAAAAAACCCTGTCTTTTTCACTGTAACTACCGCCGATTTTAAGCCTCGCACGGGTGCCTACTAAATTATCAAAAGGAATAGAGAGGGCTCCGTCGAACTGGTAGCTGTCATCCTGCAAATTTCTGAAATATCTTGTGGGAACGGGATATATGGATGGACTGATTGCAAAAGTTGAATCCACCTGTCCATTTCTCTCACGTATCAACAAATCGTTGGTAAAGAATCTCAAATCGGGTTCATCCTGCTCAGTGTCAGCTATAGACGCATTCCACTCAAACCTGACTCCGTTTGCTTTCTTTGAAATAACATGATCCCCGCTAAGCTGAAATGAGTTGAGTGACTTTTCCTGGAAACTTAACACCCTGGTTTGAAATAGCGCATCATCCGGAAGGTCACGCGGAAAGGCACCGGAAAGAAATCGTCCCGTCGATTCAACATTTTTATTGAAGAGGAAGTTGAAATTAATTTCATTTTTCGGGCTCAGCTTCAGAGAAAGATTTGCCAGCCCTCCCCACAACACTTCCTCCGTACCTTTCTGATCCTGTAATCGAAAGTCGTTATTTAGCTCATCTGTACTTTCAACATTACTTGTCAATTGAAACCTGGAAGATTCACCATTGGAGTATCCATCATAATTTCTTGACTGACTGAATGCTGCTACAAGTCCGAGCGGTTTTCCAAAAATTTCAAAACGATTGCCTACAGAAACTGAAAAACTTCCATCGATTGGGGCATCAATTGTTCTGGGAGACATAACATTGCCAAATGCATTACTGAACATATCGAGCTCCATGGCTTTTTCTTCATTTGTAAATGCTTCACCTATACTTGGTATTTCGACATCCGGATCGGCAAGCATATCCGGTATTTGATGAGAACCACCATTACCACCCAAAAATCCGGTTCTTCCATCTCCGAAGAGCAGCAAATCACCCCCAAGGCCTACAGATGAGTTAAACCCTGTAGAAGCTGAAATTTGCATTTCAAACTTGTCAGGATAATCTTTTGTCTTAATGTTTACCGAGCCGCCGGTAAAGTCACCCGGCATATCCGGAGAAAAGGTCTTTGTTGTGGTTATATTATCAAGAAGAGACGATGGAAAGAGGTCAAAAGGAACTGCATTCCTTTCAGGATCTGAGCTTGGAACGGTTGAACCGTTCAGCCTGGTATTCATATAGCGATCTCCAAGTCCTCTTACATACACATATTTGCCATCTACTACAGATGCTCCGGTAACTTTTTCCATTGCATCTGCAGCATTTGAGCTGCCCGATTTACTGATATACTCAGCGCTTATAGCATTACTGACTGTAATTGCTTTTTGTCTCTGAGCAAGCAGAGCAGCTTCATTATTTCGGATCGATCTGGCAGAAACAACAACTTCGTCCAGTTCAGAGGTTTCAGGCAGCATTGTAATCTCAAGCCTGGTTACTTCACCTGTTTCAACCTCAACCTCCTCAATCACTTTGGTTGCGTAAGATATGAAACTGACTCTGAGTGTATATGTACCGGGTTCAACATCTTTGATATTAAAATTCCCGTCAAGGTCAGTGGCATCGCCCTGGCTTGTTTCTACAATCATTACGGTAGCTCCGATGAGAGGCTCACCGGTTGATTCATCTATTATTTTTCCGGTGATGGTTCCCTCGAGAGGAACACCCGGATCATGGATTGCTGCTGTAACATCCGTCCACAGAAAGAGGGCGAATGTTAAAATTAGGATTAATAAATTATTTTTCACTTTGTGCTGATTTTTAATTGATCTTATTTTGTTGATGCAAAGCTACATCAACAACATTTCAGCACTGTTATGTGAACGTTATGAAACCTTGAAGTTTATGTTAACTGAATGTTAACAGATCCGTAAATAGTTGATTTTCAAAGTTTTATTTAAAGGGTTGCTTATTCTTTTTCTGACTCTTCTCTCTTTTTTTCTGAAGATTTATTTTTTGTTTCATCTGTTTCATCAGCCGGGTTCTCATCTTCATTATTTGAAATCTTTTTCAGCGGTGATCCGTTTTCTGCAGGCTCACTTTTATTGTTACCAAAAATACCTTCCGGATAGTTGCCGAGAGGTCGATCACCCAATAAATCCCTGAGATCATGCGGGTTCAATACCTCTTTTTCGAGTAGCGTTTTGGCCATTATCTCAAGTTTATCTTTGTGCTTTACCAAGAGATCATACGTTCTCTTGTAGTTTCTTTCAATAATTTCCTGTACTGCCTCATCGATGCGTTCTGCAGTTTTTTGTGAATATTTTTTATTGAAACCGTAACTGTTATCAGGGCTTGACGAATCTTTCAGAGAGAGATAACCAAGATCTTTGCTCATACCAAATTCTGCTACCATAGCAAATGCCATATTGGTAATCCTTTCAAGATCATTCTGAGCACCGGTAGAAATCCGGTCAAAGATAATTTCTTCTGCAACACGTCCTCCCAGGAGAGCACAAATTTTGTCATCAAGCTCTTCTGCGGTCATAAGAAATCGATCTTCAAGGGGTGTCTGAAGGGTATAACCCAGAGCAGCAAGCCCCCTGGGAACAATGCTCACTTTTAACACAGGATCTGTATGTTCCAGGAACCAGCCTACAATTGCATGGCCTGACTCATGATAAGCCACAATTTTCCGTTCCCTTGGACTGATCAATTTATTCTTCTTCTCGAGACCTGCAACAACACGTTCTATCGCATCCTGGAAATCAATCATTTCAACAACATTTTTACCACGCCGGGCAGCTAAAAGAGCAGCTTCATTGCAGAGATTTGCCAGTTCGGCGCCGGCAAAACCCGGAGTTTGCGAAGCTAATAATTTCAGATCGATATCATCACTGAGTTTCAGTTTTGTTGCATGAACTTCCAGTACTTTCATCCTCCCATTCAGGTCGGGTTTGTCTATGAGAATCTGGCGGTCAAATCTGCCGGGACGCAAAAGAGCAGAGTCAAGAACATCCGGGCGGTTTGTTGCCGCCATGATGATTACTCCTTTGTCCGAATCAAATCCGTCCATCTCATTCAGTAACTGGTTCAGAGTATTTTCTCTTTCATCATTGGAGCCCATCATCATTCCTCTTCCGCGGCTGCGTCCGATGGAATCAATTTCATCAATAAAAACAATACAGGGGGCTTTTTCCTTGGCTTGCTTAAAAAGGTCCCTGACTCTTGCTGCACCCACACCCACAAACATCTCAACAAAATCAGAACCGCTTAATGAGAAAAACGGTGTGTCTGCTTCACCGGCAGTGGCTTTTGCAAGAAGTGTTTTACCCGTGCCCGGAGGCCCAACCAGCAGTACACCCTTGGGAAGCGAACCGCCAAGTTTGGTGAATTTTTTGGGGTTTTTGAGAAATTCAACAACCTCTTCTACCTCTTCTTTCGCTTCTTCGAGTCCGGCAACATCTTTAAATGAGACTTTGTTCTCAGTCTGTTTGTCATAGAGTGACGCTTTGTTTTTTCCTATGTTGAGTACCTGCTGCCCGGGATTCATACGCCGGAATATAAATACCCAGAATGCAATTAACAGGGCGATGGGTATCAGCCAAATCAGTATCCCGCTGAACCAGTCTTCCTCGATTCTGACATCGTAGGCGACCCCGTTTTCATCCAGCATAGCCCGTATTTCATCTCCCTCAAGCATTGTTGTGTGAAAGCGATTGGGCTCTTCCTCAGAAGAAATTTGCCACTGGCTGTCACTTTGAGGCGTCCGTTCTACCACTCCTTCACGAAAGGCTTTTTCGGAATATTCACCGGTAATTTCATTGGTGTTGGTGATTACAATCTCATCAATATACCCCTCTTGAACATACTCAAGGAAAGTACTGTATTTAATACGGTTTGAGCTTTCACCCGGAACCATATAGAAGTTAAATGCAATCAGTACTAAAAATAGCACCACATAGATCCAAACAGGAAATTTTGGACCTTTCTTATCTCCTTTTTGTTTCTGAGAAGGAAATTTTGAGTTTGAATTATTTTTTCTCTTGGACATCTAAAAAATTTTCAATTAAATCGTGAGCATCGAATATAAGGTTTTTTACAGAACTCTGCGTCTATATGATTAAAACCTTTTATAAAATTTAGCTGGGTTAATAACGTACCCGCTTGTAAACTTATTGGTTGCTCTGAACATCCGTTTCGATGGTAATCGTTTCTTCTGTTCCTGTATTTATTATAATTCCGCGATCGGCGTTTTGAAATCTGCCAATTACAGAAAAATCCTTACACTGTTCCGAAAGTTTTTCAACCTCTTTTTCATTCATCGAAAAGAGCAATTCATAGTCTTCTCCCCCATAAAATGCATATTTATCCACATCTTCTTCCATCTCATCTGCAACTTCCCGTGTTTTCAGCGCAATCGGAACAGAAGGTGAATAAATTTCAGCACCTGTTTCAGAAGCTTCACATAATTTTTTCAAATCTGTAACCAGCCCTTTGGTTACATCAATCATTGAAGTTGGTGTTAAATTTGTTTCTCTGAATATATTAAACATATCATCTCTTGCTTTGGGTACGAGTTGTTTCTGAATTACATATTCATAATTATCAAGATCGGGCTGAAAATATTGGTCACCGCTATCTTCCCAGAATTTTTTCTCCCTGAGTAATATTCTCAAGCCTGCCAGTGCTCCGCCAAGGTCGCCTGTTACACAAATTAAATCGTCGATTTTTCCACCATTTCGATAGGTTAAATCTTTTTCATCTGCATACCCGGTAGCAATTGTGGAAATTATCAGGTTTTGCTGAGAAGCACTCGTATTTCCACCGGTTACCTGCACATTATAATCGTGACAAGCGGAGTGTATCCCACTATAAAACTGTTCAATCATTTGCACAGAGATCTTGTTAGGAACGGCAATATTTATCATTATTTCTGAAGGTTCCGCATTCATTGCATAGATATCACTAACTGCAGCCGTGACAGATTTATAACCCAGATGCTGAAGCGGTGTATAGGTCAGATCAAAATGTACACCTTCAAGTAAAATTTCTGATGATTGAACTGTTAGTTTATCTTTTGGCGGCTCAACAACAGAGCTGTCATCATCAATTCCCCGGATTACCCTTTTTTTACTGACTCCCGAATACTTCTTCAGTTTTTCGAGTAATTTAGGATACCCTATCTCATGTATCGTTTGAAATTCTTCGTTTGTTTGGTTCATATTATAAAAACTAAAAAAGGCATATACACTTCAAGTGTAATGCCTTTTTTTAAATATTATTTGTAAAAATCTAACGGTTATATTTCCCGTTTGGTTGAGTAATTGATACGGAGGGTACCTGCTTGTCGCAGCTCCTGTTGAACATCAGTTATAATTCCAAATTCTGAGTCTTTATCAACACGAAGTGAAACAATCAGTCTGGGCTCTTCCAGGAGTTTGTCGTACATAATATTACGTATTGCCCCGATATCTTCAACCATTGCATCGTCGATTTGTACTTTGGTTTCTCCCAATCTGTTATTGGGTAACCTTTCAGGGCCGACATATACATAGCTGACCAATCTTTTCTGTTCTATCTTTTCAATATTTTCAGCAGTTGTAAAGTCGATCTGAACCTGAAGTTCCACTTCACGAAGTACTGTAGTAACCATAAAGAAAATAAGTAACATAAAGACTACATCCGGCATAGCAGATGTCGGTACTTTCTGCGATGTCTTTGCTGATTTCTTTTTAAAATGCGCCATATATTAACCTTCGTCGGGTTCTGCAATTGAGATTTTCTTGGGAAACAGCTCTTTTATCTCTTCCTGTTCAACAGAATTATCTTCGAGAGCTGAGTAAGGCACACCGAACCGGCTCATAGAAGCTTCCCTTCTCAATTCGGCGTAGGCACCCATCACTTCATCAAGCATATCTATGTATACACTGTATGGAGTTCTCCTGTCTGTCTTGATAGATACAATTGCATCATCGGGTGATTCAGAAAGATTTGGATCATTTGTCGGGTTAGCAACAAATTCTTTTACCCTATCGCGAACTTCAGATACGGATACGGGCTGATCATCTAAAAGAACCATTCCCTGAGCATTTACAAGAATTTTCAGCAGGTTTCTTTCTCTAACCGGTGGAGGTTCTATATCGTCCGGAATAGGCGGTAAAACAAGTCCAATACCGGTATCCACATCAATAGTTGTAACCACCAGAAAGAATATTAGCAGTAAAAAAGCGATATCTGCAAGAGATGACATTGGAATTTCAACTTCATCTCTTTCTCGTTTTTTAATCATTCTATTTACAATTTAAAAGTTCCGCGCATGCCAGTGAAAATGATTGAAACGATCATGATAGCCATCATTACAATCATAGTGGCAATACCTGCCCTGTCAGTAGCACCGGTAACTGCGTAAGCTACAGCAAATACAGCAAAAGGTACTGCCATCAAACCTAACTTCTTAAATTCAGATTTACCGGTTGAAACATTCCGGACACCGCCGACAATCATACCGATCACCCCGATGCCAATTAACCCAAGAGCAAGACCTATTGCTATTGTTTGAATCATTTTTAACCTCCTATAAGGTACATTAGATTATTTTTCAGCAATTTTATTCCTTGTCACTACCGGCATCTTCGGGTACAATCTGCTTGCCTTCTTTGAGCAATACAATTGAATCAATCAAAGTGATAGAACTTTCTTCCATTTCTGAAATTAATCTGTCAATTTTCGATACACAATAGTTATAAGCTACCTGCAGTATAATACCAGCCAATAGTCCACCGGCCGTTGTGAGAAGTGCAATTTTAATACCACGAGCAACGAGGCTTGGTGAAATATCTGCTGCTGCTTCAATAGCATCAAACGCCTCAATCATACCAACAACGGTACCGAGGAATCCAAGCAGAGGTGCAATAGCAATAAAGAGTGCAAGCCAAACAAGTCCTCTTTCAAGAAAACCCATTTCAATTGAACCATAGGTTGTAATTGCTTTTTCAGCGGCTTCAATTCCTTCGTCAGCCCTCATCAGGCCTGCCTGAAAAACTGATGCTACCGGCCCACGTGTTTGAGCACATAGTTCCTGGGCAGCAGGAATACCGCCTTCCTGTAATGCTTCCTGTACATCAACAATAAATTTACGTGTGTTTATATCTGCAAGGTTCAGTGTAATAATACGTTCAAGGAAAATTGCGAGACCCAGAATGAGTGCAATCAAAACGGGCCACATCCAGTCGCCACCCTCATTAAACTTTTCAACTATTACATTAAAAAAACCAGCATCTGCTCCATTTTGCAGGAAGAAGAGAGCTATAGATGAAGTCATACTGTTTACTCCGAGTTATTAGTTTTGGTTAAGGACTTTTTAAGTGATGCAAAATGATAGACCATTTCATATTAAATGTCAAAACAGGATTTAAATTTTTCGTAAAAAATAATAAATGCTGTTTTTTTAAAAAGCCCGGTTATTAAATATAAGTTATTTTCAATGCTTTAAAATGTCAAAAAACCGCACTAACTACAAGTCTCATTGTTTGAATTATATCACTTCCCGGAACTGTGCGTCCGTCATATTGCACTGAACCTCTTAAAAAGGAACTAAATCGATAGGTGCTGTTCAAATTCCAGCTTACACTTAGCCCTCTTCCTGCTCCTTCCGTGAGCTCAAATTCACCTAAACTTGACGACATACCCTGCACATTTGTGCTTTTAAGCTGTAACCTGATATTGTTTTGAAGAGCGTTAAAGAGGAAAACCCTTGTTCTGTTTTCGAAACGGATAATACTGGCACTGGCAGGCAAACCGGGTAAAAACCGGTCTTCTTTCTCACTGTATGAAATAAGTGTTTCATTTTCTGTTGACCGGTTTATAAAAATTCTTATTCCCGGTTCTATCGACCATCCTTTAATATCAAATCCTCTGCTTGCAAACCTGCTGCTCTCATTTTCATCAGTCTCGTATGTAAATGTTGATAATAATCTGACTGCGTCACTAACCTGGTACCCGCTTTCCAATTCAAATGACCGCAGCTTCTTCTGTTCACTGCCTGCTGAACGCTGAAACTGAATATCATTGCCGATAAAACTGAACCTGATATCCATTATATCCTGTTCATCCGACCAAATTAATTCCTGCCGGATTGTACGTTGGCCGTTAATGGTAGTGGCCTCATCTCGCAGAACTGAGGGATTTAGCAGGTAGACTTTCCGCAACTCTGTTTCAGTACTCGTTTCTTTTACTTCAAACAGTGAATTCCACTGTATTTGCCGCAATACCGATATAAATTTCTGAGTACCGGCATTAAAAATGTCAGCAAAATTTATTCTGTTCCTGAATCTGACATTCAGATCAATTACCGGCAGCAGGTCGTCAGAAGGTATGAACTGGCGAAGAAATGTACCTTCATTTGGATTTACTTCCGTAAAAAATTCATCGATTTGCTGAACTCCGTCCTCATTCAGATCCCGCCATTCAAACTGACCGAGTTCGGGACCAACTTCGATAAATGTTTCCTGGAGAAGGGCTCTGCGTTCAGTATTTGCCTCGTAGAGAAGTTCTCCCTCAATTCCGCCATCCCAAATTAAATAATTATTTACCGACCGGAGCAGCACACCTCTTGATTCAGGTGATTGTGTTTCACCCAGAAACGCTTCCTCTGTATTTTTTTGTCTGAACTGTACCTGGTTTTGAGTTCTGAATGCCGCTGAAGGAGCATAGGCCATACTGAATCTTTGTGTGTTACTAACCGATTCTCTTCGAATATCACCCTCGATTGCTCTCTTATCCAGCCTGTAACCAATTCCGGTGTTTACTGTAAAAGCACCTGTCTCGTACCTTAAACCTGGATTTAAATCATAAAACTCTATACTTCCGGCCAGCAGAGAATCATTCAGCGCCCTTTGATTTCTTTTTTCCGTTTCCCAGCCAAGAAATGGTGTAATCCTGCTTTTCCCTATTAAGAAATTGTATTCAGTGCTGCCAAGCTGCTTAAACCAATCGCCCTTTCGTTCTGCAAATTCATCATCACTTGAAACCCAGTTCGATAAAATATTTATCGACGGAACGTTTGCCTCACTGCTCTCCAGGTTTATCTCAGCTCTTTCTCCATCGAATAAATCTCGCTTGTTTATACCGCCTGAGAGTGTGATTGTGCTGTTGGCAGACGGCTGAAAAGATATGTCTGCTTCAGTAATCCACTCCTCTTCTTCACGGCCGGGATCATCCAGGTTCCAGATGCGGTCAAATTCCACGTCACGTACACGGTCCATAAATTCAAATTTCCGGCCCGTAAATCGCTGCCTCACCGAACCGGTAAAAGTCCCTGTCCGGTTCGACAGATTCAAACCGGTACCAAATGCATGATCCACATTGTCACCGTTACCAATATTCGAGAACCGGTTTTTATCAAAATCACTTACACTCCATTCTCCAAAAATTTCTACATTTTCATTCATTGAAAAACCGGACCTGAGTGAAATCATCTGATGATTTTTTGGAGCCTCCAGGTTAACCACAGGTTCATAACTCCCTTCACCCGGACCAACCCACTCAAAAAGCAGTCCGTTGGCTGTGCCGCCAACCCTGCGATAGCTGCCGTTACCTTCGCCAAAATTGGTAAACCGCACTCTGAATACAGCGGAGGAATCACCGGGAATATGTTTGAATACCTGGAAAGACTGCCCTTCAAAAAGAGTATCAACTTTGGCATAGGGTACAAAATCCGGATTTTCCCGGAATCCGACAGAGTCTGCCCCGCTTACAAATGTATCCTCTACCTCATCACCGAGCTCCCGAAGTAACTCAATATCGCTTTCACTCAAAGAGACCTGGGTATTCGGATTGCTGTTATCAGCCTCCCTCAGATAGGTAGCTGCAATGCTCAGTTTTCCGCCTGCCAGTTCATCGTCACGGCCTTCCGCTGCAAAAAGAGTGCGTGTAAAATTCTGTGTCAAAAACTGGTACTCAACTACAACCCTGGTCTCATCTGTAACCAGCAGGTTATTTGTGAATGTAATTTCACCAAGTGAATAGTCGATAATGTATTGGTTTTCAACTCCGCGCTGAACCTGTCTGCCATTTATAAATACACGTTCTGACCCCGCAAGAACTATAATAAACTCTTCGTTTGCATTTCCCTGCAATCTGTAGGGCCCCTGAAGCCCCTCAATGCCATTAAAACGCTGAACCCTGAATTCACCCCTTGCCACCGACATAGCGCCGCTGTAATCACCAAATCCTGTGTTTACCAATCCTGTGCCCCCTTGCACACGGCGATTTATGACTGCAAATTTACTATCGGTGAATGAAACGTCCACATCACCGAGTTCGAGCTGTGCATTTTCATTTCTGAGCTGGATAAAAACCCTGTCGAATTCACGCAGGTTTTGAGTACTGCCATCAGGCTGAATTGGCGTGGACCGATCAGTTAATGAAGCATTAATGGAGATATCATCGGTGATCTGTCCGTTTAAATCCAGGCGAAGTCCGCTTTCTAATGACAGATCCTGCCTGTTGCCAACTGTGAATCCTCTTGTAAGGCTGCCGCTCCTGTTGAGATCCACGTCGCCGAAGAGATCAGTAGTGCGTTCATTTCTGCGCGCGATCGTCAGATTATTTAGTGTGTCGGCCGCAGTGAGTGTATCTTCAACAACTTCAATGTCGCGGAGTTTATAAACCCGGTTCAAAAAACCGGCTCTCTGCATATAGCTGACAGTTACTTTCCGAAGCTGATTTATGACCGAATCGGGCAGCTGAAATGAGAGTTTGGCTGTTTCCGCATCAAAATTCCAATATCTCTCATCTATAACATTTTTATCGTCACTGATTTTCATAGATTCTTTTATCACAAAAAAATCTATAAAATAGACAGAATCATTTCTTACCGGCTCAATTAATATACTGTTTCTCAGCTCACCCTGCGCATTAACGGAATCCGCCAGCAATAGGGTAGCAGATCCGATAATCGCAGCAAATATCAGATACCAACAGGCGGTTTTTAAAGTAAAGTGATAAGCCCCGGTAATAGTTTTTCTGTTTTATTAGCAGGTTGGTAACAATATTACATATAAAAATAATTGATTATGAGTGTGAGATTTTCTGAATTAAAAATTACAAACCAGGTTCAGCGGAATCTCTTTGTTAGCCAAGCCGGAGAAGTTGCTTTAAATAAAAAGTGGGAATCATATCCAAAGGATGATTCCCACTATAAATCTAATTATAACTTACAGAATAAAAAAAAGGGTTATTGTTCGATCACTTTATTAAAACAGGGGCAGCAATATTAATCGGAACTATATCTCATCACAGTTCTGCATATTAGCATACCCGGTTTAATTTCAGAAACTACGGATCACTCTTCTTTGACTACCCAGATCTTAACCTGTGGTTTCAGATCACCAAGCAGATCAACAGTAGCCGTATACTCTCCAAGTGTTTTAACATCCTGATCGAGATTAATTTTACGCCGGTCAATAATTATTCCTTTCTCTTCGAGTGCCTCTGCTACTTGTTTGTTGGTAATGGTACCGTGAATTTTATCATCCTCGCCAACCTGTGCTGAAATGGTAAGAGAAGTTGCTTCCAGTTCCTCAGCAAGCTCTTTTGCTTTGTCTGCAGTAAGTTCAGCTCTCAGCGCAGCCTGTTTTTTAGCATGTTCAAGCTGTTTGATTGCACCCTCGGTAGCCATTATCGCTTTTCCCTGAGGTATCAGGTAGTTGCGGCCATAACCGTCTTTAACATCAACAAGTTCACCTGAACCGCCAAGATGATTCACTTCTTCTTTTAAAATAACTTTCATAATCTGCCTTTAATTTTTATCGAAGGTTTTCAGAAACGTAGGGAATTAGTGCCATAAACCTGGCTCTTTTTACTGCCGTGGATAATTGACGCTGGTGCCTGGCACTTGTGCCGGTAACTCTTCTGGGCAGAATTTTGCCCTGGTCATTTATAAAGCGATTCAGAGTATCGACATTCTTATAGTCGATATACTCAAATCCGGCTTTTGTAAATTTACACTCTTTGGTTTTTAAATGGCCCTTTTTCGGGTGGGATGGATTCTTAATCATGGTATCAAATCTTTTAATTTAGTTATCGTCGTCGGAATCTTCTTCCTCTATCTCTTCATCAAAGATTGTAGGCGCTTCTCCTTTTCTCCTCAATTCAAGGTGACGCTTCATTTTGGCATCATATTTCAGCGTAAGATAGCGAAGGATATCATCATTGATTTTCATACTTCTTTCCGCTTTTTCGATAAGGTCAGCGGGAGCATCAAAATACATGTTTACGTAGTATCCATTGCTTTTTCCATCGATGTCGTAAGCAAATGACCGAAGGCCCCACTCATCCACTTCGTCAATTTCACCACCATTGGATGTGATCAGTTCATTGACATAATCAACGATCTCTTTGAATTTTTCATCATCGAGAACCGGATTAATAATATATGTTAACTCGTAAAACTGTGTTTTCATAGAATAGATATGTTTCTTTGGTTGTTTTCTGTTTGAAAACAGTCATTCTTCACATTTTGTGAGAATAACAGAGTCAGGAAATATAAAGGAATTTAGATTAGCTTACAATTTTTAAACTTACATTTTTTCGATCAGTACTGAACAACCCGTTTCAGAGTTTTAATAAAGTACCTCTGCTTCAGTAATTACCGGAAGCAGGTATTCTTTACTTTCAAAAATCGATCTAACTAGGAAGCTCAAATACTCCTTCGAAAGTATTGGGCAGGTAATATTAATGAACCAGGAAAGCGGTGTACGAACCCGTGTAGTAACTGTTCAATAAATCCATCAGCCCATTCAGCGGAAATACAGGTTCTACCCCATAATAAATTGTTGCCACACACAAAATGAGAAGAGCATACTTAAAAACAAATCCGGGACTCTTCATTTCATACTCGCGGTGAGCCTCTTTAAAATAGAGATAAACCATCACACGCAAATAATAATAAACGCTTGCTGCACTGGCTAATACACCGATAATCGCCAGCGGAATTAATCCTGCATTAACGGCTGCTGCAAATACGTAGTATTTTCCCAGGAATCCAACGAAAGGCGGGATGCCCGCAAGGGAAAAAAGAAAGATGGAAAGCAATACACCCATCATTGGCTGTCTGAAACCAAGGCCGGCATAATTTTCAATACTGGTGAAATCCAGTTTTCTGTTGTGTTCATAATAAGCGATAACGCCGAATGCCCCTACGTTCATTAAGGTGTAGGCAAAAAGATAATAGAGAACGCCGGAGTAACCTTCGGGTGTGCCTGCTGCAAGACCTACAAGCAAATATCCTGCGTGGGCTATACTCGAGTAGGCCAGCATTCTTTTCACATTGTCCTGAACAAGGGCAATCAGGTTTCCGATGATCATTGTAATGATTGCAATTACCTGTATTATATGCGTAAAATCCCCGGCCTGCCCTTCCGGCAGCATCCTGGTTAAAACAATGATAAAAGCAACAAACGTAGCAGCTTTTGACGCTGTGGCCATGTAGGCGGTCATGGTTGTGGGAGTTCCCTGGTATACATCGGGAGTCCACATATGGAATGGCACAGCGGAAACTTTAAAGAAAAAACCGACCAGCAAGAGAGCAGATCCTGCGATAAACAGAAGTGATGGTTCCGCAGCCACTGCAATTTCAGCGAGATCCATAGTTCCTGCTGCCCCATAGATCAATGCAATTCCGTAAAGAAGAAACCCGGTAGAAAACCCGCCCAGCAATGCATATTTTAAGGCTGCTTCAGCTCCAGTTTTTTCATCTTTGATCAGCCCTGCAATTACATACAGTGCTATTGACATCGTTTCAAGACTTATAAAAAGTGTAACGAGATTGTTTGTGGACGCCAGTCCCAGCATCCCTGTGGTGGCAAAAAGCACCATGGCATAAAGTTCATTTATATGATGATCAATGCTTTCCAGGTAGTCGCGGGAAAGCGCAACACAAAAAAGCGTCCCCAGCAGGATCAGCAATATGCCAAAGGCAGATACACCTCCATAGGCAATCATCCCGTAGAATGAGACACCGGCGGGATTAAAAAGATCTCTGAACGCAAAAAGAGTGGCAAACAACAGAACACCCAGTGTCAGATAATAAGCCAGGTTAACCTTCTTCTTAAAAGCTTCTGTTAAAAGCACCAGTAAGCCACCAATGGCAACAATAATTCCCGGCAGAAATGTGTTTAAATCATGCAAATAATCCATATGTCAATAGGTATCGTATATAGAATCTATGGCCTTAGCCAGTTTAATATCTTTGGTTGTAACTTTATCATCCGCATCGTGAGTGTTGAGGGAGATAGTAATATTGTTGTAAACATTAAATAACTGCGGATGGTGAACCTGGTCTTCAGCTTCAAATGCAATGCGAACAATGAAACCAACTGCCGACTTAAAATCCTTGAAATGAAACTCTTTAGTCAGCAAGTCATCTTTGTACTCCCAGTTATCCATTGACTTTAGTTCACTTGTAATCTGCTCCTTGTTCAGAATATCCATAAGTCAGTTTTCTTTTTTTGCATAAATTAGCCTTTCAGTGTCTTGAGAATTGATATCGTACAAACTTGTTGTCCAATCCGGTAAATCAACGGGATTTGCTTGTTGCAGAACAGCAATGCTTTTTGCCTCAGATCCCGATAGAATTGTTTCCACCCACTCCTCAGAATATTTGGTAAAATCTACCGGCCGGATGCCAATCCACACCATAAATATGACAAGAGGAATCAGCAGGGCGGTTTCCCTTCCATTCAGATCGACCAGTTTCTTGTTTTCATCATTTGTGACGGGACCAAACATGACCCGTTGGTACATCCATAACATATAAACCGCTGCCAGGATAACACCGAGAGCAGCAAGAACAGCGTACACTTTTTTATCGTACAATTCCGAAACAAAACTTCCATTCAGAATTAAAAACTCACCGACGAATCCATTCAGACCGGGCAGGCCGATTGAGGCAAGGGTTGATACCATAAACATCACTGCAAATACGGGCATAATCTTTGCAATACCGCCAAAATCTTTAATAAGACGTGTATGCCGGCGGTCATAAATCATGCCGACAATCAGGAACAGGGCCCCTGTGGATAATCCATGGTTTACCATCTGGATAATAGCACCCTGCATTGCAATCGTGTTAAATGCGAAAATTCCAAGTATCACAAATCCAAGATGGCTGACTGATGAGTAGGCAACCAGTTTTTTGACATCTTTTTGAACCATCGCCACAAGTGCACCATAAATAATTCCGATAATACCGAGAATGGCCAGCCACGGTGCAAATTCCATAAAGGCATTCGGAAAAACCGGCAGGCAAACACGCACCAATCCGTACGTTCCCATCTTCAGCATAATTGCTGCAAGAACAACAGATCCGGCCGTCGGTGCTTCCGTATGTGCGTATGGAAGCCAGGTATGGAAAGGGAAAAGAGGTACCTTGATACAGAACGCCAATGCAAATGCCAGGAACATGTAGGTTTGTTCTACAAGGCCGATTTGATATTCAGGGCCCGCTATAAATCTCCAGTCCGCTGTAAAAGTGTGGATACCCGACGCTGCACCCGCGTGATATCCAAGATAAATCAGGGCAATCAGCATGATCAGTGAACCTGCAAGCGTATATATAAAGAATTTGATCGTAGCCCTGATACGATCAGCACCGCCCCATATCCCGATCAGAAAGTACATCGGGATGAGAGAAAGTTCGAAAAACACATAAAAAACAATTAAATCAAGTGCTGCAAAAACACCAAGTGAGGCTGTTTGTAGTAAAAGGAGCATTGAATAGTAACCTGCCAGATGCTCTTTAACAGAACTCCATGAGGACAAAATAACAATCGGGCCAAACAAAGTTGTAAGCATAAACAGAAGAAGACTTAACCCGTCAAGTCCTACGAGATATTTGACATCCATACCCGGCAGCACCATCTCCCCTTCTGTGATAAACTGAGGCACAGAAGATACATCCACATTAAAATTGAGCATCAGCGGTATTGATAATAAAAAAGTTGCCGTGGTGGCAAGAAGACTTATCCACTTGATTGATTGCTCATTCCGGGAAAGTAAAATTCCAAGAATTCCCAGGAGCGGCAAATAGATTACAATGTTTAAGAGAAAATCCATAGGTCTATATGATCAAATCCATTTAGAATAACATAATAGTTAACACAAGTATCACTCCAATAACCAGGAAGAGTGCATAATTGGATACCACACCGGTTTGTATATATCGAAGCAGGCTGCCAAATAACCGCACTGTGCCCGCAATTGCATTTACAGTGCCATCCACAATCTTCATATCAAAAACAGCAAGAACTTTATCAGAAACTCTTACTGTCGGATGTATTACTACTGTTTCATACAGTTCATCAAGATTGTACTTTTGCTTCCAGACGTTGTAGAGCTCACCAAAGCGGGCCGAAAGTCTTGCATCAGACTCTTCGAGCTGATCATGTCCATATAGCCGGAAAGCAACAAATACACCCCCAACAGCTACTATAATGGATATAAACATAAGTGTCCATTCCGCACCGTGTGAGAGCACAATGGCATAATCAGCAGCAGCCGAATAAAGCCAGTCGTGAAGCAGGTTAATGTGGGCCTCTGCTCCGGTAAAAGTCTCTGCAATAAAATTGGGCACACCTATAAAACCGCCGACAACCGACAGTATACCGAGCGACCACAGCGGGATCGTCATTGTTGCAGGGCTTTCGTGCAGATATTTTTCGGAACCCGCCGCTTCAGAAATTTTTGAAGGCAGTTTAAATGTGCCATGGAATGTCCCGAAAGTTAATCTGAACATGTAAAAAGCAGTCAGAAAAGCAGTGATCATACCCACGCCCCACAAAATAATATAAAGTGCACCTGCAAATTCACCCATTCCGGCATTAAATGTGTGCATCAGGATTTCATCCTTGGAAAAGAAACCGGCAAGAGGCGGTATACCAGCAATGGCTATAGTAGCAAGTAAAAATGTTTTATAAGTAGAGGGCATATACTCTTTTAACCCCCCCATAAACCGCATGTCCTGCGGATCAAAATGGACATCTTTACCGTCTTCATGAAGCCCGTGTTCAACATGCTCCATCGCATGAATCACCGATCCGGAACCGAGAAAGAGGCAGGCTTTGAAAAAAGCATGAGTAACAACATGGAAAATAGCGGCCGTAAATGCCCCTGATCCCAGTGCCAGAAACATAAAACCGAGTTGAGATACAGTGGAATAAGCTAAAACCCGTTTAATATCGTATTGCGTAAGAGCTATTGTTGCAGCCACAATTGCAGTGAGTGCACCCACCACAGCAACAATCATCATTAACTCGGGAGATATCACAAACATGGGCGATAACCTGGTTATGAGATAGATCCCGGAAGTAACCATGGTGGCAGCGTGAATCAATGCGGATACTGAAGTCGGGCCCGCCATTGCATCAGGCAACCAGACAAACAGGGGTATCTGAGCACTTTTCCCGGTTGCGCCAATAAGCATCAGCAGTCCAATCCAGAAAACTGCTTCCGGCGTAAAGAGACCCAGGTTTCCTAAAATCGCATCATAGTTTAAACTGCCAATGGTTTCGAAAACCATAAAAATGGCCACCAGAAACGCAAAGTCACCCACCCTGTTATAGATAAAGGCTTTTTTAGCAGCATCTGATTTTGCCATGTCGGCATACCAGAAGCCGATCAGAAGATATGAACAGAGGCCAACCCCTTCCCACCCAAGAAAAAGAAGCAGAAGATTATTGCTCAAAACCAGGTTCAGCATGGCAAAAATGAACAGGTTCATGTAGGAAAAAAACTTCCAGTATCCCGGATCATGAGCCATGTAGCCTACAGAGTAGAGATGGATCAAAGCTCCCACACCGGTAACTACAAGGGTCATAACAAGTGAAAGCTCATCAATTCGATAGGCAATATCTGCCGAAAAGGAACCGGCTTCAATCCAGGTGAACAGCTTCACAATTTGTGCATCAGAGCCGGCCGAAAAATTAAAGAAAAAATAGAGGGATATCAGAAATGGAATAAATACGGCAAGATTTGCAAGGATTCCGATCAGGGTCTTCTTTTCTCTGAATGACGCCGATGCCAGTCCCGTTACCCCGTTTAGTAAGAACCCGATAAGTGGCAGCCCGATAATCAGACTGACAAGCAGTGTAACTGTGTCCATTCAATAACTTAATTTTTTGATTTTAGCACAGAGAGCTATCGCTGTAGAGTCAGCATGTATTAGTAAGATATCAAAGATACAAAAATCTATCTGAAGATAAACTGTTAAGATGGATGAGAATGAAGTTTTTAAAAATAATACAGTTTCAAATTGCAATAGTGATATCTTTTTTAATATGTTTATCCTTCAAAAAACTAACACTGCTGAACTGATGGGTAGAATCTCCGTACTAAGCCTTTTGCTCTCTTTTTTATCGCTTATGGCCTTTTGGCTTATAATGAGCGGCTTTTTTGATATTCTCCACATTTCTTATGGAATCGTGAGCGTTGCCGTGGTGCTTGCTGTAAATTTTAAACTGAAGACCCACCGGTTTTTTGAAGATGAGATGGATGACCTGCTTCATCTGCGATTTGGAAACGTTATCGTTTATATTCCCTGGATATTACTGCAGATACTTAAGTCGGGTTTCCACGTTGCTTTTATAATTTTAAGACCATCAACACCGGTGCAGCCGGCACTTTTAAAATTCCGGGTAGACCTGCCAAGTGCCCATGCAAAGATGATTCTCGGTAATTCAATTACATTAACTCCCGGAACGCTCACAATTGATATCAAGGGAAACGAGTTTACAGTTCACGCACTATCAGAAGCTTCATATGCAGGTATTGTTAATGATGCCATGCCTCGTAAAGTACGCGGCCTTTTTTTAAAAGACAGTAAACCGGTTATATCCAATGTCGAAATAATAACAGAACAAAAATCACTCTGATTTAAAAATGACAACCTTTTTCCTCTACAGTTCTGTTATTCTCACAATCATCATTGCCGTGCCGCTGGTTCGTGTTCTGAAAGGACCCACTGTTTTTGACAGGCTTTTGGGAGCAAATGCTATCGCAACCAAAACAATTGTTCTGATTTGCCTGATCGGATACATGTATGGAAGAATTGATATGTTTATTGATATTACCCTGGCATATGCGGTACTAGGTTTTTTAGGTGTGCTGGCCATTGCCAAGTTTGTTTCCGTTAATCAAAACAGTGGTAATGATGACTTCTGATATAATTTTGAATATCCAACTTGTTCTGAGCGGTATACTGATCTGCATGGGTATTTTCTTTATGCTTGTTGGAAGTATCGGTATTCTAAAACTGCATGACTTTTATACCCGTACACACGCCATCAGTAAAAGTGATGCCCTGGGAGTGATGTTTGTTGTAGTTGGACTTATTGTCTTCGAAGGCTTTACGCAAAACAGTCTGAAACTGCTGTTTATTGTAGTATTCATATTTCTTGCTAACCCGATCGGGTCGCACGCACTCGCCCGGGCAGCAATGAAAAACGGGATTAAACCCCTGTTTACTCCAGGTAAAAAAACAAATCATAAAAATTCATGATCTGGGAACTTGAGTTTGTACTCTATATTTTTCTTTTCCTGTCTGCCGCTGTAGCGCTACAGGTGAAAGATCTGCTTGTAGCAGTTGTAATGCTGACCATTTTCAGTTTTTCAATCGCCCTGTTATTTGTGGCTATGGGAGCAGTGGATGTTGGATTCACGGAAGCTGTTGTGGGTGCAGGAGTTACCGGAATCTTATTTGTAATCGCTATTTATCAAACCACACGGGAGTCAATAGATTGAAAACAATTAAATTCCTCATACTTGCCGGGTTTGCATCTGTTTTGATATACGCATCATTGGATCTCCCCTATCGCGGAGATCCGGATAATCGAATGCATCATGATCAAAGCATCACGAATACCGAAGTAGCCGGAAGTTATTACATCCAGGAAGCTTACAATGATGCAAAAACCCCCAATATTGTTACTGTGGTTCTGGGTGATTACAGGAGTATTGATACACTTGGCGAACAGGTGGTAATTTTTACAGCCGGATTGATCACTCTGCTAATTTTAAGAAAATCAAAAAGGATATGAGAAGACAGTTTCAGTCTCCCATTGTAATTCTGGGTGCCCGTTTATTGAGTCCTTATATCATGCTTTTTGGTCTTTATGTGATCTTTCATGGTCATTATAGCCCGGGGGGAGGGTTTCAGGGAGGCACTCTTCTTGCTGCATCAATTTTACTGATACGGCTTGCCGGCGGTAAAGAAATTGCAGAATTGCATATCCGTGAATTCTCTACTACACCCCTGGCTGTTATTGGTGTGATCATCTACTTTGCAACCGGTTTTACGGCAATGATTATGGGAGGGTTTTTTCTTGATTATGAGTACCTGCCAATTCCCGGCCTGGAACCGGCCTGGCTCAGAAATACAGGAATCCTGATTATTGAAGTGGGTATCGGGGTGGCGGTTATGGCTATTTTAATTATGATTTATGACAATATGGTACGGGGTGAGGACTATGCTTGATTTCTTTGTCGGACACTATGCATACTGGTTCACAATTCTTCTGATATGTACAGGCCTGTATGGCATACTGATGAAAAAGAACCTTGTGAAGAAATTAATCGGATTATCCATCCTGCAGGCATCAATCATACTCTTTTTTGTAAGTATTGCATCGAAATGGGACGCAACCGTTCCGGTTAAAGCTGATAGTATCCCGGTGGAAATCGTCTCAAATTACCTCAATCCGCTACCTCATACACTTATGCTGACTGCGATTGTTGTAGGGGTGGCAACACAGGGAGTGGCCTTTGCCCTGCTTATTGCTATTTACAACCGGTACAAAACACTCGACGAACAGGAACTGTTAGATAAGATTCAATGATCGAATCCCATATACCAGCACTCATTCCATTAACGTTTCTGGCTTTTTCGATCCTGATACCCATCTTTGGGATCTGGAAAGAGACGATCAGTTATCATTTAGCCGTTGCGGGCAGTGGTATTGCATCTGTCATCTCTGTAATTGGTTTTTTTGAATACCTGAACAGTGAACCTGTCCGGTATTTCTTTGGCGGCTGGGCTCCACCGGTTGGAATTGAGTTCGTCTATGACGGTTTATCATCATTCTTTGTTCTTGTAATAAATGTGGTTGCATTCCTGGTTTTAATCCACTCCAGGAACATCGGTGATCTTGAATTCCCCGGAAAAAAGATGCCTTTTTATGCTCTTTCAATGCTCATGATGCTCGGTTTCAACGGCATGATTCTGACCGGCGACCTTTTCAACCTCTATGTTTTTCTGGAGATCTCCTCACTTTCAAGTTATGCGCTGATCGCAATCGGGCAGAGGCAAGCTCCTTTTGCGTCATTCCGTTACCTGATTGTGGGTACAGTGGGCGGATCATTTTACCTGCTCGGAGTCGGCTTTCTCTATACGGTAACCGGCACACTGAACATAATTGATATGACAGCTATGCTGCCGAGTTTTTATACGAACTCAGCAGTAATAACTGCCCTGATACTTATGGTAGCTGGAATCGGGGTGAAAGCTGCACTCTTTCCGTTACATGGCTGGCTTCCCGATTCATATACATTTGCATCCTCCACTTCCACGGCGCTCATTGCACCCATAGGAACAAAAGTGGGTGCCTATATACTAATCCGGATAATACTCCACCTTTTCGGTGCCGACCTTTCTGATGCAGTAATCCCGGTTACAACCATTGTGGGATCACTTGCATGTGCGGGTATTCTTTACGGATCCATTATGGCTATCGGTCAGACAGAAATGAAACGAATGCTTGCATACAGCAGTGTTTCCCAGATCGGATATATAATTATGGGGCTCAGTCTTGCCAATCCCCTGGGTTATGCAGGTGCACTGCTTCACGTACTGAATCATGCTGTTATGAAAGCCTGCCTGTTCCTCGTTGCCGGCAATCTCCGTTTAAAAGAGGGACATTCCGATATCAGCAGGTTTGATGATTCATACCGTAAAAAATATCCCGGAACCATGTTTTCATTTTCAGTTGCAGCGATATCTATGGTGGGATTACCTCCGCTGGCCGGATTTTTCAGTAAGTGGTACCTGGCCCTGGGGACAATAGAAAATGAAAACTGGATTTTCCTGGCAGTGATACTGGTCAGTTCCCTGCTGAATGCCGTCTATTTCTTCAGGATTCTTGAAAAAGTTTATATGAGAAAACCGGAAGAAGATCTGTCTGAAGCAGCAGCATCAGCCACAGCAAATGTATCCGGAAATGAAGTTTCCGTAAGCATGATCACACCGACCGCAATATTTGCAATTTCTCTGTTTGTGATAGGCTTTGCCAATGCAGTTATCGTATCAGCACTATTAAACATATTTCCCTTTTAATGGATTTAGAACCGAAAATAAACTGATTAATGGAATTCTCCTACGTACCTTTATATGCGATTCTGGCTTCGCTGATTGCGGTTCCGTTTATCCTTGTGAGCTCAGGAAAACCCAATTTACGGGAATTCTGGACTATTCTTGCATCCCTGGTTAAGTTTATCCTGGTTTTAACCCTGCTGCCCGGTGCCATTGACGGCCAGACGGTTGAACTGAACTTATTTGAAATCGCCCCGGGTGTGCCGTTTCTGCTGAAAGCAGATCCATTTGGTGTCTTTTTTGCAATCATTGCTTCCGGCTTATGGATTTTCACTTCATTTTACTCCATCGGGTATGTCCGCGGAGCTGGTGAAAAGAAACAGACAAGATATTTTGCAAGCTTTGCTGTTTGTCTTTCAGCAACTATTGGTATTGCTTTTTCAGGCAACCTGCTGACATTTATCATCTTTTATGAAATACTCACTCTTGCCACCTATCCACTTGTTATTCATAAAGAGACAAAAAAAGCAATCAATGCAGGCCGCAAATACCTCGCTTTTACTCTGACCGCCGGTTTGTTGCTAATTGCTGCCGCCGGAATCACCTATTTTTATACCGGCACTCTTGAGTTCAGGCCCGGTGGAATTTTCAATGGCGTGGATCTCTCACACACTATGATGATTTCAATTTTCCTGCTTTTTCTTGGGGGTGTCGGGGTGAAAGCAGGTATTATGCCACTCCACAGCTGGCTGCCCTCTGCCATGGCTGCACCAACTCCTGTCAGTGCTCTTCTGCATGCAGTAGCAGTTGTAAAATCAGGTGTTTTCGGTGTGATTCGGGTCATCGGTTTTATTTTCGGTACGGAAACAATGGAGGCTTTCGGGCTGAATGACATCGTACTGGTACTGGCCGGGGTAACAATTATTATCGCATCACTCCTGGCATTTGCCCAGGATAATCTGAAACGCAGGCTTGCCTATTCCACTGTGGGCCATTTGTCTTATATCGTTCTGGGTGCAGCTCTGCTAACCCCGCTGGGTATGACCGGGAGCATCATGCATATTGCTGCACACGCAACTATGAAAATAACACTGTTCTTTTGTGCCGGTGCAATCTACGTGAATCTCCATAAAGAGAATATCAGTGATCTCAACGGCATTGCCAAAGCTATGCCATGGACAATGGCAGCTTTTGTAATCGGTTCAATGGGGCTCGCAGGAATCCCTCCGCTGAATGGATTTGTAAGCAAATGGTATCTTGTTTTAGGATCACTTGAAGGTGAAATGCTGATCCCGGTTTTTATTCTGATAATAAGCGGCCTTTTAAATGTGGGGTACTTTTTTCCCATTATTCAAAGAGCATACTTTCGAGAAGGTGATGAAAGTTTACGTAAATATGGTGAGGCATCGCCCTTTATGGTAGTTCCGATTATGATAACAGCTGTACTGTCACTGATTTTCGGGATATTCCCCGACCTTTTTTTCCATTTTTATGAGATAGCCGGCAACGTAGCATCAACTTTATTCAGAGGAGGATGAATCAATGAAAACATGGCACTGGATTGCTCTCGGAGTACTTACATTAATTACGCTGATTCTTGAATTTACTGTACTGGCAGATTATGATTCCCACTGGTGGAACTCCATACCCGCATTTTATATAATCTGGGGTTTCATAAGCTGTGTCCTCATCATCTATGTATCAAAATGGTTTGGTAAAATATTCCTGTTCAGAGACGAATCCTATTATGATAACTGATATCCTTTTTTTCCCGGCTCTTATTTTAATCGCAGGTGCATTCTTGCTGCCTCTGCTTTCTGAACGGGTGCGTCCTGCACTGTTTCTGCTGTTTCCCGCAATAGCTCTTGCCGGCATCTGGATGATGCCTGAAGATTTTACATTGACGATGGGTCTTTCTGCCTATGAACTCATACTTGTCCAAACGGATGCATTGAGCCGCATCTTCGGGACCATTTTTGCCATGATCGCAATTATAGGCGGTATCTATGCATATCACAATAAAAGCCTCGGGGAACAAAGTTCCGCACTTGTTTATGCCGGCGGTGCCCTTGGTGTCGCTTTTGCCGGTGACTTTTTCACTCTGCTGGTCTTCTGGGAGCTGATGGCTTTCAGTTCCTCTTACCTGATATGGGCAAGGAAAAAAGAGACGTCACTAAACGCCGGCATGAGGTACCTGATCTACCACTCTCTCGGCGGAGGTATTCTGCTGAGTGGTATTATCATGCATTTAAGTGAAACCGGCAGTATCCTGATAACCAACTTTCCGGATGTATACTCCCTTTCGTCGGTCTTGATTCTGATTGGGGTAGCTATTAACTCTGCTATTCCGCCGCTTCACGCCTGGCTGGCAGATGCCTATCCCAAAGCAACCATCACAGGTGCAGTTTTCATGAGTGCTTTTACGACAAAATCAGCTGTGTATGTGCTGATGCGAATTTATCCCGGATGGGAAATATTGATCTGGTTCGGAGTAATCATGGCACTCTACGGTGTAGTATATGCGGTACTTGCCAATGATATACGGGAGATTCTGGCCTATCATATAATCAGTCAGGTTGGATACATGGTTACCGGTGTGGGTATTGGAACTGAAATGGCACTGAATGGAACGGCGGCTCATGCTTTCAGTCATATTCTTTACAAATCTCTTTTGTTCATGGGAGCAGGTGCCGTTATCTATTCTACGGGAAAAAGTAAGCTTACCGAACTTGGTGGATTTGCCAAAAAAATGAAAATGGCTGTCTTCCTCTATATGATCGGAGCTTTTTCCATTTCAGGGTTCCCGCTGTTTAATGGATTTATCAGCAAATCGATGGTGATTCAGGGTGCAACGGATGCCCATCTTGAAGTTGTTACGCTGCTGCTGCTTATGGCTTCCGTAGGAACATTTTTACACACCGGGCTTAAACTGCCATACTTCACATGGTTCGGAACTCAAAAAAGTGAAATCACCGTAAAACCACTGCCCGTGAACATGCTGATTGCCATGGGGATCGGTGCGTTTTTCTGTACGCTCTTTGGTGTCTACCCGGCTCTGCTCTACAACTACCTGCCTTTCCCGGTTGACTACCAGCCCTATTCGGTCTACCACCTGGTTGAAACCACACAGATTCTGGTGTTTACTTACATCGGATTTTGGCTCCTTAGAAAAAAGCTGGAGGGCGAACCAAAAATTGCTCTTGATACAGACTGGTTTTACAGAAAGCCTGCTCCTTTTGTCAGAAGAGTATTCGTATCAGCACCGGATACAATTTTCGGATGGTTTGAAAACACAATACTTCGTGTAGCAAAATCACTAAACCTGAAATTCCGGAATCCTATGGCATGGCTGAATCCTTTTACAGGTCACGGAAGAGAATCTTCGACTTACAGTCCGCAGATGGGGCTGGTCATGAGTTTTATACTCTTAACTATCTTTGTATTTGGTTTATTGATGATTCTGTAATTTTCGTTTGATAACAACTTCTGACACTGTTCACAAGGAGATTGTATAATCAAATTCTTCACAAACTATTTTGTAAACTATCTCGTGACACTTGCCATATTTAGTTTACACGATTAAAAGAGTGTCGAAATTGGCAAGACGAGAAGAAATTTTTCTCTCACCTTAAGTACTATTGCTGCTTAACATTGGAGGCCTTATAAAATATAAGCTGGCTATATATGAATTGTTGTAAGCTACTTTAACTTTCACAGAGTAAATTTATACTAACTGCATTTTCTTCTTTAAGCAGTTTATTTGAGAGATTTTTGAATTCTGCCAGTGAATTAATTTTGCCATCTTTACTCAACGATCTGTATTCTTGATCTATAATTTGAATAGAAAAATTGGAGGCTATTTTTTGATAAAATTCAGTTTCGTTAAATCCTGCATTTATCAAAATTTTTGGGCAAAATTCTATAATCAAAGTTTCAATTTTTTTTTCCGATAAAAGTTTTTTCATTCCTTTTAAGACCATTATTTCTGAACCTTCAACATCTACTTTTAGAACATTAATCTTATTCTTATCCAGAAAGTATATCCAGAAAAAATCGAAAGTTATTGTGGATACAGTAAACTTGGTTCCATCTAAGTAATTATCTGTATTGACTAAACTATGACAGGTTGCATGCGTACTATGATTTATATTGGTAAAACCATTATTATCTGAAATGGCAAAATGTGAATTATAAATATTGGAATAGAATTTGGTATTAAAGGAAAGAGCGTAATAATTTTCTATATCTGCTTCAATAGTATATACAGATCCATTTGTCCCAACGGTCTCAGAAGCTAATCGTGAGTAGTAGCCGATATTTGCACCAATATCGACAAAAATATCGCCTTTTTGTAAAATTCGGGTAAGGATTTTAGAGACACTTGGTTCATAGCTTCCCTGAGCCATTTTACCACCGGCTAAATGAGAAATGTTGGATGGGAAAATCCAATTATTTTTTTTTCGATAATAATGATATCGAATTGATCGGATAAGTTTTTCGATCACAAAACTCATAATTGTTTTCAAAAATTGAACTTTCAGTATGGAAAATAAAATGCCGGCTAACGACCGTGCGGTTGTGCGGGGTGAATGAATAAAGATCGCTGGTCAGCCAGCCATAAACCTCCTATAAGAACCGCTGGTTAAGGGAATGTACTGGTCTAAGGTTAAAAAACCAATAATCACAAGGCACGTTCAAGCCCGAAAAATTTCACCATCAGCAAAGCAAATGCGGGAAAGACGCCGGCTGGTGATTGCGGCCATCACGTATTCACGGCTTACATCCAACATACGTCCAAATGCGATTTACCAACCGTGGCAGCAGGCTCTGCGGGAAACCTGAACCGGTAATATCCCTTCGCACCTTTTGGAAAGTTTGTATGCGCCTGCCGCCCTTGACGGATCGGCGTTTAACCGGTTTTGCCATTTTATGTAAATAAAGTGCTAAAAGCTTGATTTAACTGCAAAAATTAGAACATGAAACAACCAAAGAACTGGCAAAATCCGGTTGAAACGCTTGTTAAGTACCCGCCAGTGCTATTGCTTGTTTATGTCAAATTCGACATATTAAATTATGTCTGAAAATGATAAACCATTGGTCTGGATTCAAGGAGAAGTAAAGTCTCCGCCTTTCTCGGCAGATGCCAGAATAAAAGCTGGTTTTCTGTTAAGAAGGCTTCAAAAAGGAGGTATCATAGAAATGCCGGATTCCAGACCAATGCCATCGATTGGAAAGAATTGTCATGAACTTCGCGTCAACGACAAAAATAAAACGTGGCGCATTATCTATTTCATCGATGATGATGCCATTGTGATATTGGAGGTATTCGCGAAGAAAACACAAAAAACGCCGCAGGAAGTAATTGATGTATGTAAAAAGCGGCTGGCTCGTTATAAACAGTAGCAAGGAATAGGAAATGTCATGGATAAGAAGAAACGAAAACAACTGGAAGATAAAGGATTTCGAGTAGGTACTGCCGCAGATTTTCTGGAACTGTCGCCGGAAGAAGAAACCTATATTGATATTCGATTAGACATCAGCAATTTGGTAAAAGCCCAACGTACGAAAAGGGGATGGACCCAGGAACAACTCGCCCGTGCAATCGGATCAAGCCAGTCACGCATTGCCAAGCTTGAAGGGGGTGATCCAGGTATTTCTCTGGATCTCATGATTAAAGCACTTCTACGGCTTGGGACATCAAAAAAGCAGATTGGAAAACTGTTAGAAGGAGAGTTGGAAGCAGCCTGATTCGAAGGGTACTTAACACATAATTACACTCACAGAGGTAATTGTATAATTCATCCGCATAATAGATGAAATCAGACTTTGGGGCAAGTTGATGTTGAAATATTTCCGATAAAAGGAAGAAGGTTCGGATAATCACTTCAGATAAAAGCTCCGGAGAAAAGTTTTATCAGGAGTTTAGATATAGCATTTTTAAGTTGATTCCATACTATACAAATAGACAACAGAAAGAAGCAATAAGAAGCGGTTAAATAAACAAAATTGCTTTTCTTACCAGCGCAGCAGATTCACTTCGCTGATATCCACCGAAAGATTATTTCTGAATATTGCGAGAATAATCGCCAGCCCCACAACCACCTCTGCTGCAGCAACAGAAAGAGAAAAGAAAACCAATATCTGTCCGCTGATATCCCCGTGGTAGGCACTGAAAGAGACCAGCGAGAGATTTACGGCATTCAGCATCAGTTCAACACACATAAAGACCACGATTGCATTCTTGCGTGTAAGAACTCCAATGGTTCCAATGGTAAAAAGAATTGCACTTAAAGCAAGATACCAATCAATTCCTATCACTGTGAGTTCCCCTCTTTTTTAATTTTGAATTGTGCAACAACAAGGGCCCCGACAACAGCTGCTGTTAAGAGTATAGCAGTCATCTCAAATGGAAAGAGATAATCAGTAAAAAGTACATCTCCAACTGCTTCAACCGTCCCGATATGAATCATCTCTTCCGAGATTTGAGGTAACATATCAGTAATTCCGCCAAGACTGTAAAAGACCTGCCCTAAAACCACGACACCCAGCAGAAAGGCAAGAAAGTACTTTAAACGAAATGTATCCAGCAGACTCTCTTCTTCTTCGACATTGAGTAACATGATCACAAACAGAAAAAGGACCATAATTGCCCCGGCATATACAAGTATTTGAATAACTGCCAGAAACTGCGCCTGCAGAAGCAGGTAAATACCGGCAACCGATACCAGGTTAAGCACAAGAAACAAGGCACTGTTTACTGTATTCTTATTCAGAACCATAGCTAAAGCTGAAGCGATTGCAAGAACAGCAAGTATTACAAAAACGTATATATCCATCTTTTATTCATTAATTTCAGATCAGGAAAGGTAGACAAATTTGCAAATGGCATCAAGGCAGTGGGTTGTAATTTTTAAATTACATAAAGTAAAAAATCCCAATGCCCCCCACTATCCAGCAGTAGTAGGCAAAAAGATGAAATTTATCTTTTTTCAGAAGAATAATTAAGTATGTCAGTGCTGCATAACCCGACAGAAATGAGGTGATAAAACCAACAACAAGCGGCGACATACCCACAGCTACTCCCAGTTCAAAAAGATCAAGTATCTCTTTAAGCATTGCTCCGGCGAGTACCGGCAAAACCATTAAAAATGAGAAGTTGGCAGCGCTTTCCCTGTCGATTTTCAGAAAGAGTGCGGTGGAAATTGTTGAACCGGACCGGCTGATTCCCGGCATAATTGCAAACGACTGTGCCAGACCGATTACAATGCTTTTCCAGGAGTTGTTGGTTTTAGTAAGTTCTTTTGTAAACCTTGTCAAAAAGAGAAGTAACCCGGTAATCAATAAGAGGAATGACACAAGCAGTGGATTGATAAATATCTCTTCAATCTGATCTTTCAGTGTAAACCCTACAACTCCCGCAGGTACCATACTTAATAAAATATACCCGCTGAGCCTGACATGCTCATTCTTCGAAAACTCTCCCGACCTGATTGCTGCCGGTTTTAGGTTTATAAAAATATCACGGAAAATTTCCTGCAATTTTTTCCTGTAGTAGACAGCGATACTACAAAAAGAACCAAAATGCACAACAATTTCGAATGTAATGCCCGGAGCAATTTCAGAATCAAAGAGCGCGCGGCCAAGGGCAAGGTGGCCCGAACTGCTTACGGGAAGAAATTCCGTTATCCCCTGAAGTAATCCTAATAAAAATGCTTGTAATAAATCCATCTGTACTATGTTATATGACCTACGTCTCAGTGGGTTTTAAATTTGAACGGACAAGTAATGCTATAAATTCTTTACCTTTCGGGGTTTGTAAATATCGATGATTATTCGTTCATTATATCCCTCTGTTCAGAAGTCGGGAAATATACCAATATCAACTTGAAATTTAAATTAAATTATTGACATGAGTACAACCCTTGACATGCAGGCACTGGGTGAAAAAATTGAAAAACACAGTGCATTCATTGATGATATCTATCACGAACTCGATAAAGTTATTATTGGTCAGAGATATATGATCGACCGGCTTCTGATCGGTCTGCTTGCTGACGGTCATGTGCTACTGGAGGGAGTGCCCGGTTTGGCGAAAACACTTACCGTCTCCTCTCTCGCAAAGGTGATCAATACCAAATTTCAACGCCTGCAGTTTACCCCCGACCTGTTACCCGCTGATCTCATTGGTACTCTTATATACAATCAGAAAGATGGTGAATTTACAGTAAAAAAAGGGCCGATTTTTGCGAATATTGTACTTGCGGATGAGATTAACCGTTCACCAGCCAAGGTTCAAAGCGCACTGCTTGAAGCTATGCAGGAGCTGCAGGTCACAATCGGTGAAACCACCTTTCCACTCGATGAACCTTTTCTTGTTCTTGCCACCCAAAACCCTGTTGAACAGGAAGGAACATATCCCCTTCCCGAAGCCCAGGTCGACCGGTTTATGCTCAAAATAAATGTGGGATACCCCACCGAGGCAGAAGAGCTTGAAATTATGCGGAGAATGGCGCGGACAGGCAAAAAGCCGCAACTTGATACAGTGATTCAACCTGATAAAATTCTGGATGCACGTAAAGTTATCAATGATATCTATGTAGATGAAAAAGTTGAAAAATACATTGTGGATTTGGTATTTGCCACACGGCAGCCCGAAAATTACAAACTTGAAGAGTTGAGTGATCTCATAAATTTCGGCGGATCACCAAGGGCTACCATCAACCTGAACCTGGCTGCCCGTGCACATGCTTTTATGGAACACAGGGCTTATGTTACTCCTGAAGATGTTCGTGAAATATGTATGGATGTTTTGAGACACAGAATTATACCAACTTTTGAAGCTGAAGCTGAAGAAATCTCATCTGAAGATATAATTTCTAAAATACTTTCTACTGTACAAGTTCCGTAATTTTATCATATTTTTTGAATTGTTTAATTTTTTGATTTTATTTATGTAAGATATTCATAAATAAGATGGACAGTGAAAGTTAAATTTGTTCCAAAATCAGAGATTACAATTTCAAGAAAGAGTTCTTCAAAATACCAGGATCTCATTGACGCAGCAAAAAAATTAAAACCCGGAGGTAAAGCACTTCAGGTTACCTATCAGGATGAGAGAGAACTTAATTCCATGCGAAACATTATTTATTCGTTGAATAAAGAAGAGGATTTTGAAATAAGGAGCAATAAAGATGCAAAAAACAAAATTGTATACTTTTACAGGGAATAAATAATATTGGCTCTATGTTGATTTATGTGGGTTGGGATACCCGTTTGATTTTAAACACGCCGGGCAATGATTCCGCCAGAGGCCACCAACCGTTCCTGAACGGAACGAGCTTATGATACCACCTTTATTGAGCTACCGACCAACCGACCCTACGGGCCGAAAAACCATTTCAGTGCGCTGCAATCGGTTCCAAAAATAAAATTAAAGTCACACTATTCAGAAACTAAATGTCATCACTCGTAAAAATGTCCTGGAAGGACATTTGGTTGGTAGATTAATAAACTGCACCCTGCCGGCATTCGATCCGTCAGGATCGGTTGGTGAAACGCGATTTAACATTTACCCAAACAGGAACGATGCTGGTAAGAAGACCCACACAAATCAACATAGAGCCATAATATTTTGACCTATTAAAAATTCTACTACAAAAAAAAGCTTCCTGGCGAAACAGGAAGCTTTTTTAATTTTTATCTGAAAGTAACTCAGAAGAGAATTATGAAGTGTATTTACTCTTTCTCTTCTTCCTCTTCTTCCTTCTCTTTACTGGCAAGCTTTTCTGCAAGTCCGGAAACTTCGCCCAGAGTTGGTGTCCCGGTCTCAACTTTGCCGGTATCTTTAGCCTTTTTAGCCTTTTTAGGCTTTTCTTTGGTTTTCTTGGCTTCTACCTCTTTCTGAGTAATTTCAATTGTTTTGCTTGACTCATCAAACTCAACAACAAAACCTTCAACTTTATCTCCTTCACTAAAAGCAGAACTGAGATCTTCAACAGGCTCGGCAAGCTTATCACCTGGTAAAAAGGCATCTACCCCGAGTGGCAGTTTTACAAACATGCCTTTATCAGTAACTTTTGAAACTTCACCTTCCACCTTTGATCCGGGTCCGTATTCTTCAGCATATTTTTCCCACGGATTCTCTCCAACTTGTTTATGTCCGAGAGTAATTCTGCGATTCTCAAAGTCTATTGCCAGTATCACAACTTCGATCTCCTGTCCTTTTTCAACAAGATCATTCGGATGATCCACGTTTTCGGTCCAGCTGAGATCAGAAATATGGATAAGTCCGTCTATACCGGGCTCCAGTTCCACAAACACACCGAAGTTGGTGAGGTTTCTGACTGTTCCTTTATGTTTTGACCCAACCGGGTACCTTGTCTGAATTTCGCTCCAGGGATCGTTTTCGAGTTGTTTTACACCAAGAGAGATCTTCTTCTCATCCTCATTGATATTAAGTACCACGCACTCAATGATATCATCTTTCTGAACCAGTTGAGACGGATGCTTAACATGCTGTGTCCACGACATTTCACTGATGTGAATCAGTCCTTCCACTCCTTTTTCCAGTTCAATAAATGCACCGTAATCGGCAATGGAAACGACGCGGCCCTGTACTCTGAGGTTTTCAGGATACTTTTTATGGATTTCATTCCATGGATGTGGCTGAAGTTGTTTTAAACCGAGTGACACCCGTTTGCTGTTTTCATCAAATTCAATCACGGCCACATTCATTCTTTGGTCGAGTTTCACAATCTCTTCCGGATGGTCTACTCGTCCCCATGAGAGGTCTGTAATGTGCAACAATCCGTCAACGCCGCCAAGATCGATAAATACCCCGAAATCAGTTATGTTTTTGACAATTCCTTCCAGAACCTGACCGGCTTCGATGGTTTCCAGAATTTCTTCACGCTGCTCTTCAAGATCAGACTCAATCAAAGCCCTGTGAGATACAACTACATTCTCAGCCTGCATGTTTAATTTTACAACCTGAAATTCCATTGTTTTACCAACGTATGCATCAAAATCACGAACAGGACGAACATCGATTTGAGAACCCGGCAGGAAAGCATCTATCCCGAACACATCTGCAACCATTCCGCCTTTAATACGTCTTTTGATATATCCTTCAATAATTTCACCGGTTTCGTGAGCCTCTTCAATTTTCTCCCAGGCCTGCAATACATCAGCCTTCTTGCGCGACAGGATCAGCTGGCCCTCACGATCTTCAACCTTATCGAGAAAAACTTCAACTTCATCGCCCGGCTGAAGATTTTCAATCACTTTGGATGAAAATTCATTAACAGGTACAATTCCTTCCGATTTAAAACCAATGTCGACTACTACATATTTTTCATCTACCGAAACGACAATCCCGGTAACAATTTCTTTTTCTTCAATCTCATTCAGAGTGTCTTCATACATGGAGGCGAGCTCATTGAACTCAGTATCCGTATAGTCATCTGAGGCTGCCTGGAGCTGGTCGAACGTATAAACCTCTTCGTCTACTTCGCCTGTGTAGGTGTGAATTTCCTCTTCTTCAACTTCTTCAACAACCTCTTCACTGGTTTGCTCTTCATCGGAAGTTGTGGTCTCACTTGATTCAGCTGCTTCCGGCTTCTCTTCTTCTCTTTTTTCAGATTCAGTGGTTACATCAGCAGCTGTTTCCGCTTCAGCGGTCTCTTTTGTTTCAGCTACATCTGTTTCATTAAGTTCTGTGTTTTCTTCTTTCTCTTCGTTTATGTTTTTATTTTTTAGATCTTCTGTCATTTAAATAACCTGTTAATAAATAAACCGCATTCTGACTTTCAGAATGGGATTAGAGTTTATGTTTTAGTTTAAAATTCTCTTTTTGATAACTGAACTGATTTTGTTCACCTGCTCATCAAAAGTCAGCTCTGATGTATCAATATAAACTGCATCATCTGCTTTTTTCAGCGGATCAGCTGACCTTGTGGAATCTTTTTTATCTCTTTGCATGATATTCTTTTTAATATCTGCTTCCGAGATATTCCCATTTGTATGATTCAATTCATTGAAACGCCGCCTGGCTCTCTCTTCAACTGATGCATCCATATAAAACTTTAAAGCTGCATCAGGGAAAACTGCAGTGCCAAGATCTCGCCCATCAGCAATGAAGATACCGTCTTTTTTGACAGTTTCGCGCATCAGGGAATTCACATACCCCCTGATATTTTTCTTTGCTGCAATTTCACTGACATTATTTGATACCTCTTCCGATCTTATCCGGTCGGTTACGTTATGACCATTAATATTTACAAAAAAAGTAGAATCAGTAAAATCGAATTGAATTTCATATTCCGACAAAGACTCAAAGAACTTCTCATCCGATGGTTTATCTTGTTCCAGCCAGATCAAAGTGATTGCCCTGTAAATAGCACCTGAATCCAAATATTGAATATCAAGTTTATTTGCAATAGCTTTAGCGGTAGAACTTTTACCTGAACCGGCAGGTCCATCAATTACAATTATCATCATGAGAACAGCTAATTTAAATTTAATTTGAGAAAGATTCAATCTATTCTTGAATTGTGACGGGATAAATCTTAATTTTCCAAACTTTAAATATTCGGGTATTAACAAGTTTAAATCATAAAATTATGCCACAACATAAATCCGCAGAGAAACGACTGCGACAAAATGCAAAAAAACGAGAGCACAACAAGAGCAGACGTTCTAAAATGCGGACTCTCATTAAAAATGTTTTGAATTCAACTGATAAAACGGAAGCTGCTCAGCATCTGAAAAAGGCTGTCAGTCTCATTGACAGACTCTCATTAAGAGGAATAATTCATCCTAATAACGCAGCACGTAAAAAGGCCAGGCTTACGAAACATGTAAATAACCTGTAATTGTGAACACTCCTCCATCCAAAGCGCTTTTAGTAATTCTTGACGGATATGGCATTTCTGAGGATCCTGAGGTCAGTGCCATTGAAAAAGCAAACAAACCATTTATAGACTCCCTTTTCGAAAAATACCCGCATGCAGAGCTTTCGGCAAGCGGTAAAAGTGTTGGTTTACCTGAAGGTCAGTTTGGAAATTCAGAAGTAGGCCATTTGAATATTGGGGCCGGAAGAGTTGTATGGCAGGAACTTTCACGTATCAACCAGTCGATTGAAGACGGCTCTTTTTATGAAAATGAGGTGCTGGTAAAATCTTTTGAGCGAGCTTCAGAAAAGGGCCGCATTCATATTATGGGTCTCTTTTCAGATGGTGGCGTTCACAGTCATAATGAGCATCTCTTTGCCCTTCTCAGGATGGCCAAAAAGTTCGATCTGGACAAAACATATGTACACGCATTCACGGATGGCCGCGACACTTCACCCCATGGCGGTTTGGAATACTGCAGGGAATTTCAAAAAGAGGCAGAGGAAATCGGCACCGGAACACTTGCCTCAATTGTAGGCAGGTACTATGCCATGGACCGCGACAACCGCTGGGAAAGAACGGAGAAAGCTTACGATTTGCTTGTCCGCGGAAAAGGTAAAGAGTATGAAAATCCAGAAGATGTTTTTGAGAACTCCTATAATAATGATATCACTGATGAGTTTTTGGAGCCGCACCTTTTAAAAACATCTGATACCACCCGGATCCGTAAAGGTGATACCGTTATTTTTTACAACTTTCGGGGTGACCGGATGAGACAGCTGAATAAAGCGTTTCTCCGGTTTGATGAAGTCGAGTTTGAAACAGAAGATCTTGATCTGCATATTTCCAGTTTTACCTCTTATGACGATCAGTTCAGTGGTGATATAGAAGTTGCATATCCGCCGGCCGACTTAAAAAATACGCTTGGTGAATATGTAAGCAAGAAGGGATTGAAACAGCTTCGGATTGCTGAAACTGAAAAATATCCCCATGTCACCTACTTCTTTAACGGTGGAGTTGAAGAGCCAAATAAAAATGAAGAACGAATCATGGTGCCAAGCCCGAAAGTTGCAACGTACGATTTGCAGCCCGAAATGAGTGCACCGGAAGTGGCAGATAAGCTCTGTGCCGCACTTGAATCTGAAAAATATCACCTGGCGATATTAAATTTTGCAAACCCTGACATGGTAGGTCATACAGGTGTTATGGAAGCGGTCATACAGGCAATTGAGACGATCGATCATCAGCTAAAAAAGGTAGTTGAAACTGCCCGGGCTCACGGCTACAAGATTTTGATTATTGCAGACCACGGAAATTCAGATCGCATGATTGAACCTGACGGCAGCCCGCATACAGCGCATACAACCGCACCGGTTCCCGTTATTTTAATTGGTGAAGATGAGAGAGAAATTGATAATGGCATACTTGCGGATGTTGCTCCAACTCTGTTAAAAATGATGAATCTGGATCAGCCCGGGGAGATGAGCGGCAAACCGCTTTATTAATAAATTTTATCAACAACTCTTTTTCATTTCCTTTACTGTAATAATGTTTGCATTTACATTAATGCAACCATACTTTCGTAAATAAGAAGCATGAACTAAACATTAGTTTCGCTCGTTTATTTGGTGTAATTAATCATTCAAATTTAGCAGGTATCCTATGGAGGGTAATTTTTCAAGTAAAGTTCGTGACGTAATTCAGTTCAGCCGGGAGGAAGCTCTCAGGCTGGGACATGATTATATCGGCACTGAACATCTGATATTAGGAATCGTGAGATTGGGAGATGGCGTAGCTGTACGCATTTTAAAAAACCTCGATTGCGATTTATATAAACTTAAAAAAACGATTGAAGACACAGTTCGCGGAACCGGCGGCACCGTTACGGTTGGAAATATTCCACTGACAAAACAGGCTGAGAAAGTTCTGCGGATAACATATCTGGAAGCCAAACTATATAAAAGTGAAACAATCGGAACGGAGCATCTCTTATTATCACTGCTTCGTGATGAGGAAAACATTGCGGCCCAGATATTACAGCAATTTAGTATTTCATATGATGCAGTCCGGGAGGAACTCGATCTGATTATCACCGGAAATTCCCGTGATACAGGCAGAGGTGATTCCAGAACTGCCAGTGCAAGTATTTCTTCCTCAAAGGGAGGAAGTTCATCCGGAAGCTCCAGAGAAAAGAAAATGGAAAAATCAAAAACCCCCGTACTCGACAATTTTGGGCGTGATCTCACGCAACTCGCAGAAGAAGGCCGATTAGACCCGATTATTGGCCGTGAAAAAGAAATAGAACGTGTAGCTCAGGTTTTAAGCCGAAGAAAAAAGAATAACCCTGTACTTATCGGTGAACCCGGTGTGGGTAAAACCGCTATAGCAGAGGGACTCGCAACCCGCATTAATGAGAGAAAAGTTTCTAGAGTTCTCTATGATAAGCGTGTTATTGCACTCGATCTTGCAGCACTTGTTGCGGGAACAAAATACAGGGGCCAGTTTGAAGAACGCATGAAAGCTGTTATGAGTGAGCTCGAAAAAACAGATAATGTAATTCTGTTTATTGATGAGCTCCATACAATTGTGGGCGCCGGAGGCGCAAGTGGTTCTCTTGATGCATCCAATATGCTGAAACCGGCTCTTGCCCGTGGTGAAGTTCAGGCAATCGGGGCAACCACTTTAAACGAATACCGCCAGTATATAGAAAAAGATGGCGCGCTTGAAAGACGCTTTCAGAAAATCATGGTTGATCCGACAACTCCGGAAGAGACTATTGAAATTCTGAACCAGATTAAAAGCAAATATGAAAAGCACCATAGTGTTCGCTACTCCGAAGAAGCTCTGAAAGCATGCGTAAAACTGACTGACAGATATGTAACGGACCATTTCCTTCCCGATAAGGCAATTGATGCTCTTGATGAAGCGGGTGCCCGTGTTCATCTCTCAAACATTACAGTACCACAGCATATTATTGATCTCGAGGAGGAGATTGAGCGAATCAGCCATGAGAAAAACTCTATGGTGAAAAAGCAGAGATTCGAAGAAGCTGCAAGGCTCAGGGATACTGAAAAAAGATTAACCGAAGAGCTTGAACAAGCACAACGTGACTGGGAGAAAGAGTCGGAACACATTGTATATGATGTTGAAGATGAAGATGTGGCGTCAGTTGTTGCCATGATGAGTGGCGTGCCTGTCAATAAAATCAGCCAGAAAGAAGGCCAGAAACTTCTTAAGATGAAAGAAGAGCTCAATAAAAATATTATCGGGCAAACCGAAGCCATCGAAAAGCTGACCAAAGCAATTCAACGGACCCGTGCCGGCCTGAAAGATCCTGCCAGACCAATTGGCTCATTTATTTTTCTCGGCCCAACCGGCGTCGGAAAAACAGAAATGGCAAAAGTTCTTGCCAGGTACCTGTTTGATAAAGAAGACACCCTGATCAGGATCGACATGAGTGAGTACATGGAAAAATTCAGTGTGTCTCGCCTTGTTGGTGCGCCTCCGGGTTATGTAGGTTATGAAGAAGGCGGAATACTTACTGAAAAAGTGCGCCGAAAGCCATACAGTGTGGTTCTTCTTGATGAAATTGAGAAAGCCCACCCCGATGTATTCAATATTTTACTGCAGGTACTCGATGATGGCATTCTAACCGACAGCCTCGGACGTAAAATTGATTTCCGAAACACGATCATTATCATGACATCAAACATTGGTGCCCGTGATATTCGTAACATGGGAAAAGGTATCGGGTTCTCCGCTGACGACGCTCAATTCGATTATGCACAGATGAAATCGACAATTCAGGATGCTCTGAAAAAAGTTTTCAATCCCGAGTTTCTGAACAGGATTGATGATGTAATTACATTCAGACCACTTGAAAAAACTGATATCTTTAAAATTATTGATCTTCTTTCAGAAGAACTCTTTAAGCGAATCAAGGATATCGGGTACGATTTCGACATAACCAAAGGCGCCAAGGAGTTCCTGTCAGATAAAGGGTTTGATCAGAAATATGGCGCCCGGCCACTTCGAAGGGCAATTCAGAAATATGTCGAAGATCCGCTTGCGGAAGAAATTTTGGGAGCAGAACACCCCGAAGGTTCCATTGTGAAAATCAAAATGAACAAATCGAGGGACGGGCTTGCTTTCGACTGGCAATTACCGGAATCGGAAACTAAAAAAGATGATTCAGAGTCATCCGGACCAGATGATGAATCACGTTCTGAATCTGAGAAAGCCAGAACCTGATCAGATTTGAATTGAAATTAATAAAAACCCGGCCTTAAACAAGCCGGGTTTTTTTGTGTCAAAAACTGGTTCTGAATTGCAAATCCCTGTTTAACCCTGTAAGAATGTAGTTATTTTGAGATAATCTCTCGAAACTCATTCTCTCGGCCGATATAAAAGATATATTTCCGCTGAACTCACTCCTTGCAATTTGCCTTTTCCGGGTGTGTATTGCGTGCAGTTCAACGTCTCTGACAACATTTATATCACCCCCTCTCACTGATCCGCTCAAAACCAGGATCTGTTGGTCATCTGCCTGGTAGCCTGCATGTACAATACTGCTCCGGAAACTGCTGCTTGCAATCCTCTCTCCGTTACTTATATCATATACCTGAACGCGATTGGATGAAAAAAGAGTGAGGTAGTTGCTTTCACTATCTATTCTCATACCAATTAGTTCCTCAGAACTTTCCATGTCAAATAACCCGCTTCCAAACCTGTCAAATAAAATTACCTGGTCATCAGTTCCATCCTTTTTGGTGAGTAAAACAAGGAACGCCCCATTCCGGGATATCACTGCTTTCTCTATCACCCTGTCATCTGAGTTATAAAAAATATCAGTAGTCCCGTCAGGATAAACGATTTTAGCTCTCGATCCGGAGCTGTTTTCACGTTTAATCACTGGGTTATAAACCAGTACAGTTGAACCGTTTTCATCACTTATCAGCTCAGAAATCGTTTCACCGAGCGGACTACCGGACTGGTTCTGAACTCCAAACAAGTTTCTGCCGACAGCATTGAAAAAGTTGAAATTTGATATGTTATCACGAACGATATAATTACCGTTGTCAAATTGATAAATTTTTATTGATGAATCCTCCGGGTCAACAAACTCAAATTCTTTTTCAAGCAAATTCAAAGTTTCTGAGCTGTAAAGTTTATATACAGGTTTATTTCCATTTTCCATCAGGCCGATTTTATACTCATTCGGCGACAATGACCAGCTAAGTATGCCGGTAACTGATTCCCGGTTATTGTCCGACTGAATCTGAATTGAATTTCCCTGGAGATTCAACCTGCCATTTGAAGTGTTAAATGTTTGAGTATTATCTCCGGGAGCAGTCAGGATTTCAACGGACTGAGCCCGGGCTGTGTAACTAAGCAGAAACATCATTATAATTATGCGGAAAAAGTTCATCACAATTTTATCGAATTCTTATTTTGTTAAAAGTTTGGCAGCATGAAAGAAAGCAAATATAACGATCAAATGCATACATGCAATTTTCAATTATAGTACCCGTCTACAACCGGCCTGATGAAATCAGGGAGTTGCTTGAAAGCCTGGCAAATCAGACATTCACTGACTTTGAAGTGTTAATCGTAGAAGATGGTTCCACAAAAACTTGTAAAAATATCGTCCGTTCTTTTGAAAATAAACTTACGGTCAGTTACTACTATAAAGAAAATTCAGGACAGGGATTCTCCAGGAACTATGGATTTGAAATGGCAAACGGCAACTACTTTGTTGTTTTTGACTCAGACTGCATCATCCCTTCTTACTATTTTCAGAGTGTCAGTGATCTGATTGAAAATCAGAAAATCGACTGCTGGGGCGGCCCCGACCGATCGCACCCTTCATTTACCATTACTCAAAAGGCTATCAGCTACAGTATGACCTCATGGCTTACAACGGGGGGAATAAGAGGGCACAGAAAACATCTGGGAGAATATCGTCCGAGAAGTTTTAATATGGGGATATCAAAAGAGGTATATAAAAAAACAGGCGGATACAAAATTACGAGGATGGGTGAGGACATTGAATTCAGTATTCGAATACGTAAAAATGGATTTCGAACTATTTTTATTGAAGACGCTTATGTATATCATAAGAGACGCACAAATTTGTTCCGGTTTTACAAACAGATTCGGTTTTTTGGCCGGGCAAGGATAAACATAGCCCGTTTTCATCCTGAAGAGCTGCAATGGCTTCACAGTATGCCTGCCATTTTTCTAACAGGATTTATCATTTCACTGATATCCTTTGCGTTTTCATCGGGAATCTCAACTTACCTCATATATTTGTACGTAGTTTATGCCCTTTTTCTATTTCTTCATTCACTTCTTCAAAAGAAAAATGTACTGATTGCAGGAACAGCTACTTTAGCCGCCTTTATTCAGCTTATAGCCTATGGTGATGGGTTTATTCGAGAAGGAATTAAGTACATTAAAGGCGATGAATGATCTTACAATTTATGATTAATTTCTTTGCGTTCTTTTTACCGAACTCTTATCTTTAAAGTCTTTCGAAGTTTACTGAATGTTGAAATCAATAAAATTCGAAACCGGGGAGTGGCGCAGTCCGGTAGCGCATTCGCTTTGGGAGCGAAGGGCCGCAGGTTCAAATCCTGTCTCCCCGACATTTTCAAATTCTCAATTTTGAACTTTTAATTATAAATTAACGGGTGCATTGAGGACTTACAATTCAAAATTGTAAATGCGCCCGTAGCTCAATCCCGATCATTATCGGGAAGCATCCCGACGTCTGCGTCGGGAAGGTTATCAGGTTCAATGGCCTAATGCGTTTGTGAATTGTTATTTGACTTAGTTTGGCGAATCCGAGTTAACCTGAGCGCCCGTAGCTCAACTGGATAGAGCATCCCGACGTCTGCGTCGGGAAGGTTACCAGGTTCGATAGCCTAATGCGTTTGTGAATTGTTATTTGACTTAGTTTGGCGAATCCGAGTTAACCTGAGCGCCCGTAGCTCAACTGGATAGAGCAACTGCCTTCTAAGCAGTAGGTTACAGGTTCGATTCCTGTCGGGCGTACTATCTGTGATATTTGATTTACTGTTATCTTTTTTATTCGATTCTGGATGTAAAACAGATCTGAATGCTGATCTTCCGAAGCAGTGCTTCGGCCTGTCGGGCGTACTATCTGTGATATTTGATTTACTGTTTTTTAAGGCGACATGGCCGAGTGGTTAGGCAGAGGTCTGCAAAACCTCGTACGGCGGTTCGAATCCGCCTGTCGCCTCATTTAAAATAGTATTGGATCTTAAGAGTCCTGAGTTATCTTAAACAACTTTGGATTCGAGATTGGAAAAAATATTATGCCGCGTTCGTCTAGGGGTTTAGGACGCCGCCCTTTCACGGCGGTAACACGGGTTCAAATCCCGTACGCGGTACTCTACAAAAGCCATAAGGTGATATTTTATTTCACTTTATGGCTTTTTTTGTTCCTTGTACAATCCTCGCAAAATGACTTTTCACCTTTTATTGGTCTAATAGATTTATTTCAACAATTTTTTTAAGGTCAGCCCGGTTACTGTTTAAAAAAATTAACATCTTTAATCTTTTCCACTGAGCAGCGGAACAAAGCGTACAGGAATCAGATTTTCTTTTTTAAATTTTCCATCCTCTTTTTTGGTATAGCGGCGAAGCGTCTGACCCAGCAAGCCCTTTCCTACGGGCATAACCAAATGCCCTTCTGTGGCCAGCTGATCCTTCAATGCATCGGGGATATCGGATGATGCGGCAGCAGCCATTATACCGTCATAAGGAGCATGTTCAGGCCAGCCTTTGGTGCCGTCTCCGTGTTTTAAATGAACGTTGTCACATCCGGCTTGCTCCAGGTTTTTCTTAGCAAAATTAGCAAGAGATTCTATTCTCTCTATTGTATATACCTCTTTTACAATTTTTCCTGCAACAGCAGCTGCATAGCCGGATCCTGTTCCGATATCTAAAATTACATACTCAGGACCAGGATTCAATGCCTCGATAGTCAGTGCAACTACATAAGGCTGTGAAATAGTCTGATCTGAGCCAATTGGCAAAGCAGAATCGTCATATGCCCGCCCGGTCATGCTGGCCGGGACAAATTTTTCACGCGGAACAGTCAGCATTGCATCCAACACTCTTTCGTCGGTTATTCCGCGACTGACCAATTGACGTTCAACCATCTCTTCTCTTTTGTTTTTAAATTCACTCATGATTATATATTTGTATTCCAGTAGTAAATATTAAAACAAAAAACTGACCTATTATCATTTCATTCGGAAAAGCCTGAAAATAATTTCGAACCTGCCTGTATTCAAAAATTTCATCAAAAAAAGCAGCTGATATGGCGGATTACGTGAAAGATTTTCATAAAATTTACTTTATAAAAATCCGGAAAAAATATCCTGTTTTAGATTCAGATAATATGTTTAATATCTCTGTCATGCTTGTTTATAAGCATCCTGTTCTGTAACTTTAAAATTCTGTGATTTTAAAAAAATCACATCTTTTACGGAGCCCGTAGCTCAGTCGGTTAGAGCGCCAGGTTGTGGCCCTGGAGGCCGTGGGTTCAATTCCCATCGGGCTCCCTTTTTTTTAAAAATCATGAGTGTTCAGGTTTTTAAAACTCTCTTATGTTTTTAGATTCATTACTAACTAATCAGCCGCGTTCGTCTAGGGGTTTAGGACGCCGCCCTTTCACGGCGGTAACACGGGTTCAAATCCCGTACGCGGTACAAATTTACAACAAAAAAAGGATCTGACTTTTATCAGATCCTTTTTTTTTGATTCAGGTAAAACTCGGTTTTAATCACCGAAGTTACGTGATTCCTGAACCTGACCATCTGAATTCGTTTCATAAGCTTAATTAATAGAGAAATCCAAAACTTTCCTTTCAGAGTCACTATCTTTCAAACGAAAATAATTAATAACTTCACGCTGCAAAACCATTTTTATGTTCGACGAACTAAAAGATTACAAAAACACTGGTCACTTTTTCTTTAATCCTGACGAAAACCTTGCTGACTCCTGCAATGCACCAAAAAATGCAAGCGGTGTCTACTTGGTGTTTGAGCTGGCTCATGGCAAGATCAACCTGATTTATATCGGTTCATCCGGCAAGATGAAAAATAATGGCACAATCACTCATCAAAATGGCGGGCTTTATGGCCGGATTGTAAGCGGAATACAATTTGACAGACCAAGGTCAAAATCCTAACCTGAAAAGATGAAACAAGCCCGTACAGATGCCTTGGATATCTATTGGCATGAAACTATTTATCAAGGTGAGTACGATATCCCGTCTGTCATAGAGGCGCTCATTATGCAGCAGCATTATTTGATGCATGGTTCACTTCCCCGTTGGAATACAGAATTTTAGTTTTATTTATAAATTGGTTTTTCGGAAAATCTATGTCATGTAACGTAGCTTATCTCTGATTTTTTTAAAAACATAGCTGATTAACTGCAACAGGTCACTCAAAACATAACAGGATCTTTACACGTTAACATTGCTGAATAACTGTTAATAGACTTAAAAGAATGAAATCAGAAAAAATAAAAACTACTTTTTCAGAACTGATTCATGGTAATAAACCGGTTCTGGTTGATTTTTATGCCGATTGGTGCGGCCCTTGCAAGATGATGCCGCCAATATTGAAGGACCTGAAAAAGAGAATGGGTGATAAAATAATTGTTATCAAAATCGATACAGATAAAAACCGGGCTGTGGCAAGCAAGTACAACATTCGCAGTATACCAACACTAATGTTGTTTAAAAATGGCGATGTGCTCTGGAGACAGGCAGGTGTGATGCAGGCTAATCAGCTGCAAGCGATTATTTCGGAAAAAATTTAATTTTTCCATCAAATCCAGGTTTCATGCAGGTGAATCCATTTTACTCCATTAAACGCATTCTCCTCTTTTTGAAACAGGGCGGAACTCAGGCGGGTTGTCGTTTCTTCCGGAGTTGTTTGCCACTCCTCGTACATCAGCAGGCAGATATCCCCGGAAATGTATCTGCCGTTTATATTTTTGATTTGAATAGTTCCGGTATCCCACCTGCTATGAGCCATTTTTAAGCCGGCTGTCAGCCCCGGTTTATCTGTAATGTTCCCACCTGGTGATACGATTAAAAAGTCATCATCCAGTGCCCCGGTAATTCTTGAGAATGTCTTTTCATCATCCGGCAAATCTCCCTTAAACCACTCTTCAAAAAACCGGTGTAGTGTGATAACCTCTTTTTTGCAGTTCTCGATCATAACACAATTTTATTAATGATTTGCAATCTTTTCAGGCAAGCGAAAAGCTACATACTTAATGGTCTTCCTGTTTTCCAGGTGTTTTTTTTCGTAATAGGTTTTAATCATAAGATCGTTGTCAACCGATTTTTCATTGTAAATATCGTTGCTTGCATTCACAAATTCGCATTTGTTATTACGGATTGTTTCCATCGTAAATTCAAACAGCAGATCGGAATCTGTTTTCAGGTGAATCAGGCCGCCCGGTTTTAAAACCCTTGAATAAATATTCAGGAATTTAGGTGATGTCAATCTTTTGGAGATATCCCCTTTTTTAGGATAGGGATCTGGAAATGTGATCCAAATTTCCGAAATTTCTCCAAATTCGAAATATTCATCCAGATGGTCGATATAAATCCTGAGAAATCTAACATTATCCCGCCCGTCCTTTAACGCTTTTTTGGCTCCTTTCCAGATTCGGTCACCTTTGATATCTATCCCAATATAATTCTTATCGGGGTATTTATCAGAAAGCTGCAATGTGTAATCTCCTTTTCCGCAGGCAAGTTCAGCAATAATCGGGTTCACATTTTTAAATATATCCGAATGCCATTTACCCCTTGGTTTTTCTGAACCTTCAGTGTAATCGGTGTACAGAAAAACATTTGGAAATTCTTCAACTTCCCGGTATCTCTGTTGCTTATTTTTACCCATTTACGGAGCCAGCCTTTCCATCTTCCATTTCTGATTTCCGGCTGTATAGAGAATCCGGTCGTGCAGCCGCCCCGGCCTTCCCTGCCAAAACTCGATTGATTCTATCTGAACTGAATACCCGCCCCAGTTCGGGGGTTTGGGTATGGTTTTACCCTCAAATTCTTTTTCAAATTTCTTATAATTTTCAAGCAACTCATCCCTGTTTTTAAGTTTGCTGCTTTGATCGGATGCCCATGCGCCGATCTGACTCTCACGCGGACGTGTCTTAAAATAATCATTGTTGATATTTTCAGATAGTTTTCCTGCAGATCCGTTAATGCGTATTTGCCTCTCTAATTCTGCCCACCAAAATCCGCAAGCCACATAGGGCATATATTCGAGGTCGGAAGCTTTGTCGCTATTATAATTGGTAAAAAACTGAATGCCTGTTTCTTCAATCTCTTTCAGTAGCACAGTTCTGACCTCCGGACGCCCTTTCCTGTTCACAGTTGCAAGCGACATAGCATTAGGCTCTGTAACTTCCGTCTCAAGAGCTTCGGTAAACCACTCTCTGAACAGTTCCACGGGATTCTCCGGCAAATCCGTCTCGATAAGACCGCCTTTTATATACTCCCGTCTCAGGTCACTTATTTTTTTATTCATCTGTCAAGCTCTTCAGAGCATATTTTATTATTGGTTAAAATAGTCAGGTTCATTCCCCTTTTTCCATTTAATGTTACAGCCTATACTTGGTTTCTGTTCTTCTTCGGGAATCTGTTCACCCTCCAGCAAAGCATCCGCAGCTCTTCGCAAATCGCTACCGGTTACCTCATTATCATTGCCCGGCCTTGCGTCATCAAACTGACCCCTGTAAACCAGCTCCAGGTTCTTGTTAAACAAAAAGAAATCCGGTGTGCAGGCTGCTCCGTATTCCTTAGCCACTTCCTGGCTTTCATCATAGAGGTAAGGAAAGGTATAACCAAACCGCTCTACTTCCTCTTTCATCTTTTCGGGCCTGTCGTCCGGGTAGTTCTCAGCATCATTGGCGTTAATCGCTGCAATACCAATCCCTTTTTCCTGGTATTGCTCTGCAAATGCTGCAAGTTCACTCTTTATTAATTTTACATACGGGCAGTGATTGCACATAAAGATCACCAGAAGACCATTTCTGCCTTTCACATCATTGATCGAAATCTTATTGCCTTTCGTATCGGGTAAATTGAAAGACGGGGCCTTTTTCCCAAGCCCCATCATTGTTGAGTTTACTTCAGCCATTGCATTATTGTTTATTTATTGATTTTTCAGTTTCATGTTCTTAAAACATTGTAGAACCCTTTAAAATTCAGCATCTTTTTACACTATGTATAAAAAACATCTTGATGCACAGCAGCAAACGTATTTAGAAAAAGCAGTTCAGTTTTATCTCTTTTCAGGACAAAGGGAAATTACAAAATTACCTGATGCCGTTCAGGAGAGATTCCGTAATAACCGACGGGTAGCTTACAGTTTAATAAAAACCTTCATCACAGAAAGTGAATTTAAACCTGAGTACATGCAGTATCTGAATGATGAATTGAACGAATTGAGAAATCTTCCACCCGGCATGCAGAAAGAACTTTTAATTGCTCCTTCCCAGCTGCATGAAATTGAACTCTCCCAAAAGCTGCAAATTGGATTCGATGATGAAGAGTCGGGAGAGTGGGAACTCCGCTTCAATCGGAAAACAAACGAACTATTTCATTCGTTAAAAAGAGATAGTTGACCGGTTTCGGGTCTTTTGAATGATGTTCTGTTACATGGTTTTTTTCTTTTTGCAAAACCAAGTCTGTCGTAGTGAATCTGAAAGAGCCTGCGAATTTGCGCTGCATATTCACCTGTTCCCCTGAATCGCTCTCCAAACTCTGACTTATTCAGCTTTCCCTCCCTTAAGTCCAAAATTTTGTTGACTACTTTACTTTTCCTGTTAGGTAAATGATTTTCAAGCCACTCTAAAAAGAGATCTTTCACGCCGTACGGCAGCCGCAGCAACTGGTAACCGGCACAAACAGCACCTGCTTCTTTCGATTTTTCCATAATCTTTACCATTTCATCATCGGTAAGTCCCGGGATTACCGGTGCAATATTTACCCCCACGCTGATTCCTGCCTCCGAAAGTCTCCGGATTGCGTCCAGCCTCCGTTCCGGGCGGGAAGTTCTGGGTTCCATCACTCCGGCCAGGTCATTCCTGAGAGTAGTTATTGATATTGTCACATGCACTGCATTCACTTTTGCCAGTTTTATCAGAAGATCAATATCACGTGTAACCAAATGGTTTTTCGTGATGATTCCGAGAGGATGCAGACATTCTGCAAGTACACGAATACAGCCTCTTGTAATTTCAAGCTCCTTTTCCACCGGCTGATACGGATCGGTAACACCGCTCATCACCAGTGTTTGTGGTTTCCAGGATTTTTTGGCAAGCGTTTTTTTTAACAACCGGGGAGCATCTCGCTTTACTATAATTTTGGTTTCAAAATCCAGCCCTGCAGAATATCCCAGGAATTCGTGGGTTGGCCGTGCATAACAGTATACGCAGCCGTGTTCACAGCCGCGATATGGATTCAGGCTAAATTCAAAAGGGATATCAGGGCTCTTGTTGGATGAGATTATCGATTCCGAATAATCCGTAATAAATGTAGTATTTTTTGATGGATATGACCCGGTTGCACTATCCGGATCATATTTTATACTTTTGTCTGTAAACCGGTTTTCAGGATTTGCGGATGCTCCCCTTCCCCGTACAGCCCTGTTTTCTTTTACATGTTTCATACATATATGATACAGATTTTTATTGCAATAGAAAACCGGTTATATCAAAAACCGTTGCTCACCTGTATTTCCGGATTGAGTTTAATATCGTATCGAAGCAACTGCCAAGTAATTCGCCTGACATAATCAGCGGAGGTGCTATTCTGATCAATGAGTTCGAATGTAGAGTCCAGCCAACAATAATTCCTTGCTTCAGGCAATCCTTCACTACATTTGCTGCCAGTTCCGAACTTTCCAGCTGAAGGCCCAGCATAGCACCACGTCCGCGCACTTCCACTATCCCGTCTCCCTTTAGCATTTCACAGGCCATCTTAGCAATTTGAAAAGCTTTTTCCGGGAAATCCCCATTCAGTAGTGTTTTCAAATTGGCATGAGCGGCGGCACAACTCACCGGGTGTCCGCCAAAGGTGGTTACATGACTCAGAGGCGGATCCGCTTTGAATGTTTCAAACAATTCACTTGACGATACAAAAGCCCCGATTGGCATCCCGCCTCCCATTGCTTTGGCTATACAGAGTATATCGGGAATAACGTTGTAGTATTCATAGGCAAAAAGAGTCCCGGTTCTGTAGAAACCGGTTTGAATCTCATCAAAAATTAACCTGGTCCCGGTTTCATCACATTTATTCCTGATTTTCATTAACCATTCTTTATGAGCAGGAATAATACCCCCTTCACCCTGTATAGGTTCCAGGATCACAGCTGCTGTCTGTTCATCAATGGCATCCAGGCAGTCATCAGAATTAAAATCAAAGAACCTGACATCCGGCAGCAGCGGTTCATAGGGATCACGATAAATGTCCCTTCCGGTTACACTTAGTGATCCGTGTGTATCGCCGTGGTAGCTATTGTTAAAAGAAACCAGTTTATGTCTGCCGGTCGATTTTTTGGCCAGTTTTAATGCCCCTTCTATTGCCTCTGTTCCGCTGTTCACAAAATAGACCCGGTCGAGTGAAGCAGGCAGCCGGCTGCAAAGCAGTTCAGCAAGCTCACTCTGTGGTTTTTGAATGAATTCACCATATACCATTACATGCAGATGTTTCCTGATTTGCTTTTCAATTGCACTTACCACAGCAGGATGCCGGTGCCCGAGACTGCTCACAGCAATACCGGATATCAGGTCCACATACTTTTCACCGTCTGCAGAAATCAAATAACAACCTTCAGCAGATTCAATTTCTATGCCTAGCGGAGATTCACTTGTCTGAGCCACATGGCGATAGAAAGATTTATTTATATTTGATTTCGTTTTCTTCATTCCGTATCAAAAAATTAATTGTTTTAATTTGCAAAATATTCAATCTTATCCGAGCATACAATGCAGTTGGCACTTTATTACCGCGGTATTTCATCTCAAATGCAGAGAGTTGATTCCGGATGAATAGTTTAAGCACAATGTTATTTAACCAGCTAAATATGAAATTAACAATTCTATTACCGGTTTTGCTAATTGGTTTCTGCTTCGCTTGTGCATCCAACAAGGAATCCGGCGAAAACGATTCGGAGGGGTCGACCATTCAGGAACAGCCGGTTGCTCCGGCTCCCGGAACTGCAGTTGCCGAAATTGTTATTACAAACGCCATAAAATCTGATGAAAACGATGGCTGGATAGTAAGCTTTACGATTTCAAAAATCATTGGCTATGGATCTGCAACCAAACCTCTGCCTGAAAAAATTGGGTCTCTGAAACTTTCCAAATCCGTTTTGGAGAAATCCGGGAAAAAAGAGATTCGCAAAAATGAAAAATTGATTTTTGTTTTAGCCGGACGGCAATCGATGGATCAAAGCACTGAAAGCCAGTCCGGCTGGTCTATTATCGAAATACGTGAAATATAAACTGAATCCATGAAAAAATATTTACCACCTATCCTTATCGCATTAACAATTTTCGGAACCTTTGTCATTTTCGCAATACTTGAAACGGAAGATAAGCCTGAAGTAATTACGGAAAAATTCAGAAGTTCTGACTCACCCAAAGCCGGTGTTGAGATGAAAAAGGGGCGTGATGAGTTTTTCAATAAAATACTTCGTGATCCTAAGACAGGCCAGATACCAGACAGGATTCGTGAGAAGGAGATAGAATTTGCACGAAATATACCTGAAAGACAACTACTTCGGGCAAAGGGCGGGTCAACTGCCGAAATTACCTGGAAAGAGGGAGGACCAAATTTGGTTGGCGGCCGAACTCGTGCGCTGGCCATCGACCGCAGTGATCCAACGGGTAATACCATCGTTGCTGCCGGAGTCTCAGGTGGCGTTTGGAAATCAACGGATGCCGGAAACAGCTGGACGCTTACAACCGATCCGGATCAAAACCCCAGCGTTACCTCTATCGCCCAACATCCAACACAACCAAGCATCTGGTACTATTCCGCCGGTGAGATAAGGGGAAACTCTGCTGGTGCCCGGGGTGGATCAGCACCACTATTTGGAATCGGTATCTACAGGTCAACGGATAATGCAGATAGCTGGCAACTTCTGCCGGCTACATTTAACGATGATAAGGCCTGGAACAGCGAGGTCAATTTTACATCCAGGATTAAGGTGAATCCTCAGACCGGATCAGTTTTTTTAGCAACCAATGGTTTTGGCATTGTACGTTCAACCGATGGATCAAATTTTACTGAAATCGTTTTGGGTACCTTTGCAGGTCATTTCTTTGTCGATATTGACATACATGATGATGGTACAATTTTAGCCTCTTTATCTGAAAGAGCAGCCGGCACCCCGGGAGATCCGCCCAACCCCGGAATTTTTTACTCAACAGATGACGGAGAGAGCTGGACCGAAGTAACACCGGTTGATTTCCCTTCCGAACATGAACGAACCGTAGTAGCCATTGCACCCTCAAATTCAGATATATTTTATTCATTTACCTACACAGGTAATGGATCGGGCTCCAATGAAGATGTTCGATTTTTTAAGTATGAAATAGCAGCGGATACCGCGTTCGATCGTTCATCCAATCTCCCTCCAACGTTTGATGTCGGAGTTGGCGGAATTAATACTCAGTTTAACTACAACATGATGCTTACCGTTGATCCGGCTGATGAAAACTTTGTTTTACTTGGTGCAACCAACCTGTTCCGGTCTGATGATGGCTTTTCGACAACCCAAACTGACAGGGACGAAACATGGATTGGAGGCTACTGGAAACGAGCAGGGCAAGATACACCTGATGTTTCAGAACCCTTTCTCTGGCCGGAACAACATCCGGATCAACATTTTGCTGTTTTTGATCCTGTAAACAGCGGTCGTGTCTGGGCTGCACATGACGGTGGCCTGAGCCTCACTCAGGATATTCGCGCTGCAGAAATTGAGTGGGAATTTAAAAATGACGGATACAATACGGTGCAGTTTTATACAGTTGAATTGCCAAAAACAGATGGTGATACGAGGGTTATGGGGGGAACACAGGATAATGGCTCTCTCTATTTTGACCACACATTACAGTTAAACCAGGATTTTTGGGACCTGTCATCAGGAGATGGTTCATATGCCCATTTTGGCCAGGAATTTGCATATGTTTCTTCCCAAAATGGCAGCGTTCTACAGCTCGATTTTGATGCAATCAAAGAAACACTCTCCCTGCCGCTCACCGCACCCGACACACTTATTTCCCCTTTTGAAATTGGCGGGCCATTTTGGACATTTATTCAGCCGCGTCAAAAACAGAACAGCCTTTTTATACATCCTTTCGTTGTAAGCCCCATAGGTGACAATATTATGTTTTTTCCAGATGGTCGTTTTCTGTTTAAGTCTACAAGCCTTGGGCAGGTTCCAAAAAACCTTGGAAGCAGCGAATCTCTTCCCACTGATACGTGGACAAGGCTCGACAGCCTGGCATTGCCCAATGACTATATCATAACAGCCCTTGAATATTCTACTTCAAACCCGCGAAATCGATTGTATTGGGGCGGAAGTAAATTCAGTCCTTCTGACAACCCGGTAATCCACCGTATTGATTTTGCACTTTTTACGGAAACCAAAAATAACCAGTTTAAAGATATATCCATTCCGGTTTCGATTGGTCCCCCACCCGGTTCTTACCTTCACGATATTGCTGTAAACGAGGCTAATGCAGATGAGGTTATTGCTGTATTTTCGAATTACAAAATTGAAAGCATTTACCACTCCACTGATGCGGGTGACACCTGGTCTGCTGTACAAGGAAACCTGGCAGGTACAGATGCAGTTCCCGGGCCTTCGGTAAGGCGGGCTAAAATTATGCCTATTGACGAATCAAGTAATTTATATATTATTGGGACAAGTGCAGGTGTTTTTACGACTACCAGTATGGATGGAGCCAATACATTTTGGGAGAGAGAAGCAACCGGCCTGCTTGGTTTTAATGTTGCAGAGGCTCTTGATATCCGAACGTCAGATAAAACCATCGCAGTCGGTACCCATGGCAGAGGTGTATGGATTGGCGATGTACAGGTAACCGTTTCTAACGAAGAGGAACTTCTTGTTGAGGCACCTGGACAATTTGAATTGAAACAAAATTTTCCAAATCCTTTTAATCCATCTACAACAATTCAGTTTGCTCTGTCAGAACCGTCCCAGGTGACCATACAAGTGTTTGACATAAATGGCAGGCGTGTTACCACCCTTCTGAATGATGAAAGCCATAATTCCGGTCAGCATGCTGTTTCATTTGATGCATCAAGTCTTGCCAGTGGTGTTTACTTTTACCGGATAAATGCGACAGCAAACTCAGGCCAGTCGTTTTCGGATGTGAAAAGGATGACACTGATAAAATAAACTCCGAAAACCGGATATCAGATTCAGTTCCGCTGTACTTCTGCTATCCGGTTTTCCAAAGATTAATCTCTGCTTTTCCACTCATTTAAAAGATCTTCAAACTCGTTTTGAATCTCTTCATTTTTATTAGTTGTGTACCATTTGTGAAGTTGTTCTGCGACTTCCTGTTTGGGTAAGTTACTCTCCTTCTGAAGCGAATTGAATAACTCTACAGCTTTTTCTGGTCGCGGACCCCATGTTCCCAGAATTTCCCGTGTTTCTTTATCAAGGCAGACCAGCTTTGGAATAGACCGGCTTTTACCATTAGTCAAAAATTGATCCATAATCTCGAGATTTTCGTCTCTCAATATGAGCTTTAACTCAACTTGATCTGATGCTTCAGCCATTTTATTAATAATAGGAAGGTTTTGAGCCGCGTCCCCGCACCAGGCCTCTGTAAGAACAAGCCAAATCATTGGACGATCCACTTCATTAAGTTCTTGTTTCAATGAATCAGACAGTTCTGATCGCTTATCGAGCCGATTCATCCTGTGAACGTTCATTTTTGTGTAATGAATCATAGCATCCGAATGATTATCTCCGGTGGTCTTTTCTTCCGAAAGTAAATCATTAATTAGATTTCGATATTCTTCGTAAGAGTACGCATTTTCGATTACTTCATCTGTTATCAAATCAACAGTTGTTGTATTCATTATTTTCTCCTTCTTTTATTTAAAAAATTTCTTTACCCAGGGTAATACCAAACAGTTGATACTTTAATAAAATAGCCAACATCAGAAAGATGACAAAGGATAAAGAAGCAATAAATTTAATTATCATTACCTGTTTATATTCTTCCTGAATACCTGTCAGTGATCGAATTCTAATCAGCAAAAACACCCATGAACCGGTACCAACAAGAGCAAACATTATGGATAACAGTAAAGAAAGGTCCTTAAATGAAGAAGAGATAAATAATACACCTGCCAGGAAAGAATACGTAAAGAAATTTTTAACCCCCTTTGTTCCGAATTTCACTGCAAAGGTAGTGTCACCGCGTGCTTTATCCTCTTCTATCTGAAAGATCTGTGACACCGGGTAGAGACTAAGTAAAATGAGGGTCGCACCTATCGAAGCAGTAATCAAATTAAAATGGATTGTTCCCCCTGCTGCAATAGAGCCCAGCAAAACGGAATTAATGCCTGTGCTGACACCAATGACCATTACACTTAAAATTGGATCTCCTTTCCACCTTGCCAGCGGTGTAGAGTAAAGCCAGAACAGGAGAAAACTGACCAGATAGATTACAGAATATAACCAGCCCACATAAAGTGCAAAAAGGAAACCTGCCGCCTGGAAAAGAAGTGAGACCGGGTGCATCCAGTCTGACATTCCGGGCGGATTTTTTAATCCGCCAATGGGTCCCTCATCTTTGTCCCAAAATGAATTGTATGCAGTAGCACCGCCAAATAAGAGTATATGAATATTTAAAAATTGTGACAAATACTGTCTCCAGTTCAGTTCAGCAGTATCGGCCATCAGTCCGCCAAGTAAGTATCCGCCGGAAAGGATCAGTACCTGGTAATGCGGGCGCAAGTGAATACAAAAATTCCAGATTTGTTTTATCATCAAAGACAATTTTATTAATCTGAATTTACAATAGAAAACTGTTACATAAAATCATTTCAAAATCATATTTTGTATACATGATGCAACTTCAGAAAGAAATCCATTCCAGCTGGCCTCTATTAAAATCATCCAGCTGGCTCGGGTTAATAAAAAAACATGAAAAAGATTTAAATCCAATACTTCAGCCATATTTTCAGAAAAGATCTGCGGGTGAAAAGAACCCTGTGATCGATTTTCTTTTTGAATATTACCGGTTCCGGTATTCTCACTTAATGAATTGGTCTCCGGGTATCGGTATCCGTCTTGAAAAAACAGAGCTGCAGAAACCGGACATATCAGAGCTTCAGCTGTCAGAAGAATCATACTACATAGACCCAAAAACAATCCCTGAAAGTCGTATAAATTCTTTTCAGTGGATATCGGAAATACTGACTTCTTCTTCTGAAAAGCCACCCTCATTCGGTTGTTTTGGTATGCATGAATGGGCAATGATTTATAACGCAGAAAATGTCAGGCACTCCTATTTATCACTTCGCATGCCAAAGGATCAGATTGCTGAATTTGTAGAATCCAGACCATTGGTTTGCACACATTTTGATGCCTATCGTTTTTTTACCGCGGATGCCAAGCCTTTAAATAAGTATGACCCTGACAGAGAGAATTTTTCTGAATTTGAACAATCGGGCTGCATTCATACCAACATGGATCTCTATAAATGGGCATTTAAGGGCTATCCCTGGATTTCAAGTGAATTAATCCGGGAAGCTTTTTTTCTTGCACTCGAAGCCAGAACCATCGATATGAAAGCGAGTCCATATGATTTAAAAGATTATGGATATCAGCCGATCAGAATAGAAACTGAAAATGGCCGCCATGAATACCTTGAGAAACAAAAATTGATACATAAGAAATCACAGAGAATACGTACTAAACTGGTTCATGCATATGGAGATATTATACAATGTTTTAACCTGCAAAATAACTGATTAACCAGAATAGCCGGGTGACAGCTTAGTACAAAAATCATATATCGAGTTTTTCTAATTGGGTAGTGATATTTTTCCAAAATTTATACTCTCTACTTTGCTGTCAGATGTGTCAAAACTGAATCCCTCACCCGAAAACATCTCATTTGCAAGTACTGCGAAGATTACTGCCTCCTTGGCGTCGGGATCGATTCCCAATGCGGAAATACTTTTTATCTCTACATCGCCCAGTAATTTATTAATCCGTTCGAATAAAACCGGGTTATGTAAACCGCCGCCGCTTACATATACCTGGTTTACTTTTTTTTGCTGAACGAAAAACCTTATGAAGTCTGCTATTGTAACAGCAGACAGTTCAGTTACTGTTGAAATGAGATCTTCAGGAGAAACTGATGAAAGATCTATACCGGATTTACCTGCCACATTTTTAACCCAGTTATGGTTGAAAATTTCGGGACCGGTGCTTTTGGATTTTCTTATTTGAAAAAAATCATCCTTTAGTAACGCGCTCAATAATTCAGGATTAACGGTGCCGGAAGAAGCAATTTTTCCATCTTCATCATATTCACGATTGAAATAGTGTCTGGTGAGATTATCAATAAGCGTATTTCCCGGCCCTGTATCGGTCGTGAAAAAACTCAGCTCTTTTTCGGATTGCGGGGGCAGGTAGGTAAAATTGGCAATCCCTCCTATGTTGAGTAAAACTCTCGGTTCCGACAAATGGCCGAATAGCATTCCATCAACAAGAGCAGCCATGGGTGCCCCTTCACCACCTGCTGCCGTATGCTTCTGGCGAAAATCACTTACTGTTACAATTCCCGTTTTATACGCAAGATGATCACCATCCCCGATCTGAAATGTGCTGTTTACATTCACATCAAATTTAAATCTTTGATCACGGGCAGGATAGTGATATATAGTTTGACCATGGCTGGCAATGCAATCAACCTGATCAGTTTTCACACTCCATTTTTGAAGTGCATTCAAAATCAATTTACTGTGGTAACCGGCAAGCCATGTGTGCAAATAACAAACATCTTTCAATAGAACCGATTCGACGGATGATACTTTTTTTAACAGCTCTTTTTGATTCTCTCCGTAAGGCATTGTAATAAAGTCAATAACTTCAACTGACGTATCAAAGCCATTCCCTTCAATATCACACAACGCTATATCCAGACCATCAAGAGATGTGCCCGACATTAACCCTATAATTCTTTTTCTTTTTTTAAGTGATGTTTCTGTTAAACTTTTAATAAATGGATTCATATTTTAGAGGCAGAAGTTAAGAATTTTAAATTATCAAAATATATGTCAGATATTACAGAATCGGAGTATAAGGAATGGGAAGAAGATGTAAAATTCCTGGTAAAGATACTCCGGGAAAGTTTGGAAAGCAGTGAGGCATCTTATTATCTCGATGAACTTAATGAATCACTTTACATAGAACTTGAAGGACTTTCCGATTATTCAGATGAAGAAATTTCTGAAATCGCAGGGCCTATTCTTGAGGAGCTCGATTTGGATTTTGAAGATATTATATTGCTGCCACTTTAATATTTTTTAAATATTTAAAAGCGCTTCCATTCTTTTTGAAATCCAGCTGACTAAAGACAATTAACTTTTATGACAAACCCATTTAGAAACCAATGAATACTATTCACAGCGGATATTCAATGAAATGCATTATGTGCGGTGCAGAAAACAGTGAACACGAAACGACAACTTATTGTACAGTATGCGGCGGCGTATTATCGATTGAATACAATGAAGCACGAAAAGAGATACAGTATCCTTTAAAAGAGATTGTTCCTGACCCGCTTAAGAACCATCCATCCGCTTTAAAGAGACTGAACAGATTATCTGATACTTACCAGGCGGAACTCTTTGCGAAACTGGAATTTGAACATCCCACCGGTTGTTTTAAAGACAGAGGAAGTTATATTGAAGTTCAAAAAGCTCTTGAACTGGATGCAGATGCCATCTGCCTGGCTTCTACAGGCAATATGGCTGCATCGGTAGCTGCCTACGCATGCTATTTTAAAATACCCTGTTTTGTATTTGTTCCTGAAAGCACATCTGAAGCTAAAATCGCCCAGGCAATTATTTATGATGCAACCATTATTCGAATTCAGGGTGATTTCAGTACGTGCGAAACTCTTTGCCGCGAATTTGCCACGTCAGGAAACTACTATCTCGCGGGAGATTATGTATTCCGTGAAGAGGGTCAAAAATCATTTTCATATGAGCTGGTTGAACAGGGAGGTACTGATTTTGATTACATTTTTATACCTGTTGGATGCGGAACCAATTTTGCAGCTATTTTTAAAGGCTTCAGGGAGATGAAAAAGGCCGGCATCGTAGATCACATACCATCGCTTATTGCTGTGCAACCTGAAGAGAGCTCACCGGTAGTTGAGGGGATCTTCAAAAAGAAAAAAATTCAAAAAGAGAAAGTTACAACGATGGCATCGGCTGTTGCTGCTTCTAACCCTATTGATTTTTATAAAGTGCTGAATGGGATCAAGGTGACGAATGGCAAGGCGTTCACTACAACAGAAGATGAAATTTTAATTTCTCTCAGAGAGATGGCTGTAGAAGAAGGTCATTTTACCGAACCAGCCTGTGCCCTTCCACTGGCCGCCTTTAAAAACCATCCGGAACTATTTAAAAATAGCAAATGTCTCCTAGTTCTTACAGGATCTGGTTTGAAAGATACAAAAGTGGTTGCCAAACACTCCCTCACCCCACCCGTTTTAGAACCGGATATAGAACACATCAAAAGTTATATCAATTCAGGATTTATTGAGATGCAGAAGGAATCGTGGGGGAAGTCGCGTGATATGGATTTGGCTAATTTGAAAATGGATGAAAATCATAAAAAACTGTACCAGGAATATATTGAGCGCATCAATAAACGGGGAAAATCTTTAAAAAAGCATGAAACAGAGTACCTGCAAACCATGGTCTTGAACGAAGATACCGGACTCGATTATCCGCTTGAGGTTCTTGACTATAAACTAACCATGCGAAAAGATGAATTGATCAGTGCAGGTGTGAAATTAAAAATCAACGGAAGAGAAATTATCTCCAGGACAAAGGGGGTTGGACCTGTAGATGCAACACTGAGTGCCATTAAAGCAGAAACAGATAAAATTCTGACCCTGGAAGTAAAGAACCACGAAGTTGAAATTCTAAGCCCGGATACGGATTCACTGGTAATTGTAACTCTTACCCTTGAAAAAGAAGGTCAGCAGTGGACCGCTAAAGGCGCATCACCTGATACCGTTGAAGCAGCCATTAAAGCTTTTGAAAAAGGATTTGCAGTAGCTGTCAAGTCATCTAAAGATTAAAAAGGCTTTGAAAACCAGAAAAATATTTGTACATTAGTCTATAATAATAAGACAAATGTACAGCGTTATGGCAAATCGCGTAGAAGAAGTTGCAGTCAAATACAGTGTTTCAGAAAATGATTTTACTACCTTAAAAATCGCAACTGAAGGGGTATCTCCCGATCTGTTTTTTGATATACTTGATTTTTCAAATTTTACAAAAGATGAATTAGCTGAATTAATGGATCTCTCTTTTAAAACAGTTCAGCGATATCATAAACAGCACAAAAAATTTAATGCGCTAAACAGTGAACAACTCTTAAAGATAGTTTCACTATTTCAAAAAGGTATTCAAGTCTTTGGAAGTGCCGAATCGTTTAGTTCCTGGCTTAGAAAACCCGCTTATGGGCTTGGTAACGAGCAGCCTTTTCAGCTCCTTCATACAACAGGCGGCATTGATCTGATCATCGAAGAGGTCCATCGTATTGAACACGGTGCTCTTGCTTAAACATTAGAGAATGATCGTTTACCGAATCACGACCGAACAGTGGGCAAACCAATTACATGCTTCCGGGTATGCTGCCAGATGGAATTCAAAAGGGAATTTTGTGATCTATACAGCTTCAACCCGAGCCCTGGCCTGTCTCGAAAATTTAGTCCACAGAAGCGGGGAGGGATTAAACAGGATATTCAAAACAGTTGAAATTGATATACCCGGTTCTCTCACCATTCAAAACGTTCTGAGAACCCAATTAAAAGATGACTGGACAAAGCGGGAAAATTACTTTCAAACAAGAACCATTGGAGATGAATGGCTAAAAGAGAAAAAATCTCCCATTTTAAGGATTCCATCAGCCATTATACCTGAAGAGCATAATTACCTGATAAATCCGGAACATCCTGACTTTCAAAAAATATCGATAAAACGGATTTCCGACTTTTTGTTCGACAACCGGCTTGTGTGACACCCGCTTCTATTGACTCCATTTCTCACAACCGGCTGACCGCCGCGAGTAGATGATTGAAAATATTTTCCATTCGCCTGAATCATTAATGAAGCTGATCTCATTTTGGCCGCAATGGCTGAATGTTTCATTAAGAAAAAATCCGTAATCCATGACTGCTGTAGCTAAATCTCCGTCAATAAATACTTCAAGGTTATCAAACCTCTCATCCCAAATATCATTTTTGGAATTGCTGACCGCTTCAATAAATCCTTCAGCCGAGGAGGTCGTCAGAATGGTTCCATTCTCTGTATGGTCCACGATTTTCATAGAGATATCTTCATAAAATATCTTTCTGACTGACTCTCCATCGCTTTCGCGCATTGCATCAAACAGTGCGCTTACTTTTTCAGAGATATCCGATGTCTGGGCTATACCATTTGATGTATTTAAACAAAACGAAAAGAAGATCAGTGAGACCACCATCCATTTGGCGTTTATTCGGTTTTTAAGAATGTATTTTTCCATTTCCAACAGTTATTATTTTTAGGGTTTACGAATTTACGATATTACAATAATTGATATTACAGATCATTCAGACTTTTTATAATTTCAAAAACTTCTTCTCTGATAGCCGACATGTCCTGATAATATCCTGATTCGGTTACTCCTTTATTCTGACGGTTTGTAAGCAGAATAATTGATATCTCTGCTTCGGGTATAACCACGACACTTGTACCTGTAAACCCGGTGTGGCCAAATGTACCTCCAGGAGCATTAACTGCAGAAAAGATCTTGGGGTCCATCGCCCAGCCCATCGCATTATTGAATCCATCTTTTGTCAAAAAATTATCTATAATCTCTTTGGATATAAAATGTTGTCCGTCAAACAGACCTCTGTTTATCAACAGATCTAATAAAACCTGAATATCCTGAACCGTTGAAAATAGCCCTGCGTGCCCCGCAACCCCATTATTTGCATACCAGGCATTTCCATCATTTACTTCACCCACAAGAGTATAGGTACGCCACTCATCCCAGCTTTCCGGGCTCACCAATACTTCAAATCCGAAATCGTCATCATAAACCATTTTTTTTTCGAACGGGTTACCATGAGAAGTAGCAGCTATCTTATCGTACCCTTTATCAAGAGGATTAAAAGCGGTTCGTTTGAGCCCTAAAGGCTGATACAATTCTTGTATCAGGAACCGGTCAAGTGATAGTCCAGAAACTTTCTCAATGATATCTCCCAATAACATAAAACCCAGGTCACTGTAGTGCCTGTTTTTACCCACTTCATATTTAAGAGGCATTTCTGCAATTGCATGGTATCTCTCAATTTTATTCGAAGCTTTGTAGTAAAGAGGCTGCCATTCATATAACCCCGCCGTGTGGGTAAGCAAGTGGCGGATGGTAATGTCTGATTTTTGAGACTGATTAAATTCAGTCAAATACCGGTAGAGCGGGTCATCTGTCTGAATGAGATTTTTATCGGCCAGAATCATAATGCCCATTGTTGTTCCCAGTACCTTGGTAAGTGAAGCCAGGTCAAACAGATGGTCTGTAGTCATCACTTCGGGAGTTCTGAGTGTATCAAGATTGTAATCATACAGATGTGCATAGCCGAACGCTTTTGAATATAAAACATCTCCCTCTTTTTTTACCTGTAAAACGGCACCGGGCAGAGCTCCATTATCTATATGGGAATTCATCAGGCTGTCCAGCCGGGAATGAAGAGTGTCAGATTCAGCGGTTTCTTTTGGCGATTTACATCCGAAAAATAAAAGAAAACAGAACAAACCAATAATCACAAGCTTATAGAGTACAGTACATGCAAAAGATTTCATCATCTGCTTATTCCGGTCCATTCCCTATTAATTTGCCGGCAATTTCTTTCAAAAATTTCACAGCAACCATGGCTGTCATATTATGCAAATCCCTTTGAGGATTGTATTCTACAATATCTGCTCCAACCAGTTTTAATTTCAAATTCTGAATATAATCTAGTAATTCTCTCACCTGAAATCCACCCGGTTCATGGTGCGAAACGCCAGGTGCACAACCCGGATCAAGAACATCCAGATCGAGTGACAGATAAACAGGCCCTTCGAACTGCAGCTCACTTATTTTGTCACGATTTTTCATATCAATGATCTCAACCCCGAATTTCTCAGCCTGTTCCCGCTGATGATCATTCAGGGTGCGGATACCGGCCTGAACCAGGCGCTTTACCTTGTTTTCTTCCATGATGCGTGCAAAGGGGCAAGCATGTGAATACCGGTTACCATCCAACGAATCGTACAGATCAGAATGGGCGTCGAAATGCAGGATTGTCAGATTATTGTACAGTTCTGTAAATGCCTGAATCAAAGGATAGGTGATGGAATGATCACCACCAAGTACCAATATTTTATCATATTCTGCAAGAAATGATTGAATATCCTCTTTTATTTTTAGCGGATATTCACTTTTTTCAGATATATTCAAATCACCTGCGTCCTTGATATTTACTCCTGATATTAATTCAGTCCCGCCTTCCGTAAACATGTTTGAACTTCCTGAAAACATGACCTCTCTGATTTTTCCAGGAGCATCCGCAGCTCCTTTCAGCCAGGATGAGTTTTGATCAAAAGGTATGCCTCTTAAAAGTATGGGTTTCATATTCGTAACTATTTCTCTTCGTCTTATATTTGATTGATATGTTTACTTGAAGTAAAGAGTGGCAGAAATGTGGCTAAAGCCACTTGTTTTGAAATGACCTTTTCCCGTCAGCTAAAGCAGACGGTAATAGATACGTATCTATTGCAGTTGGCTTTAGCCACATATCGCCATCACTTATAATACAAATATTTCTGAAAGCAGAGGTTTGCTCTAATTTTATTTTTTGGAGCCGATAGATGCGTGTTGAAATGGTTCTCATCGTCTCTTAGAACCGATTGGTTGGTATCACAATATAAGTGGCATTCAAGCCATCGTTCCGTCAGAACGATTGTTATCCAGTCAAGAAGAGGGCTATGTGTGTCTCAGTTCCCCGAAGAGGGAATCTTACCTAAGCATTCAAAAAGCCCATCTCCAGGAAATATTTGCATTGCGTCCCGGCATTGGATTGTTCCGGTTTTCAACACGTGACAGATGATCACGGTAACTGGAGTTCAGCAGATTGTCAAGACGCAGTACAAACGAATGGTTTCCGGCTGTCTGAAAACGATAACCGGCCTGTATACCAACAAGTGCATAACCCGCTGTTCTCTCTTCTTCGGGAGCCAGTCGGTTCTGGGAATTGGACAGTCGTACTTTGGTACTTGTCCACCAGTCTGATTGATCATATTTCAATTCAAATGATGATCGAAGCGGCGGCATAAAAGGCAGGGGTGTATTTTCAGAATTACGTTCACTTCCCTTAACAAAATCGACAACTATGTTTGTGGTCCAACGGCTTGCAAGACGGATCGCTGAAGAGAACTCGAATCCAATTAGTAATGCATCAGCAGAGTTATATTCAAAGATTGGAAGATTCGATGCCTGATCAACATTTCCGGTAGGTGTAAATTTTACAAAATTATCAATCCGGTTTGCGAAACCGGCCAGTTCCAGTGATAATTTCCGGCTGTTATATCGGACGAACAGATCAGTTCCGAGACTGGTTTCGTTTGCCAAAGTCGGATTACCTATATCAAATGTGCCGTTGCCAGGATGGGGTGAGTTCGAAAAAAGCTCTTCAACGGTAGGCGTTCGAAATGCCCTTGCAATTTGAGCTCCTATTTCCACATTCTGAACCGGTCTCACATTGAGTCCGACGGATCCTGAGAAAATAAGATCATTTCGTTTTTCAAACTCAGAGAGATCCGTAAATTGTTGATTCTTCAATGGAACCATTCTGCGAAATTCAAGACGGGTGCCGGTTTGAAGTGATACGGCCTCAGACAGACCAATCTCTTCAAACAGAAACCCTGCAATAAAGAAGTTTTCCGCATCAGGTGTGAGAGCTTCCGCTCCGCTTACATTCAACTCACGCCAAAAGCCATTCACTCCAAAAGCCCCCGATTCAAGAAAACCCATCTGGTCATGCGTAAAAGTAACAGATGTACTTACACTCAGTTGTTCAAACTTTAGTTCAAGGTCTTTTTCAATATTCCCGGATTGAATGCCATCAAATTCAAGTTCATCATGTTCATAGCGGTTCAGCTGAACTCTGAACTCAGCATTTTTTACAGGTCCTTCTAAATCAAGAGATGAGATGGACTGAAACTGAAACCTCTTTGATTGCAACTCAATTCTGTCATCCGGGTCATCAATTCCCTCGGGTAACCCATAGTCAAGGTTCATGAATGAGAACGCGGCGCCAGTTTTAAATCGCTCTTTTCTATAACCTGCTCCGGCTGCAAAATCATGACTGCTGATGAAGCTCTCAGGAAGTGTACCGTCGGGAGTCCGTACATTTCCAGCTTCCCGGAATGATCCCCTGCCTGTGAATGCCCAGTTTTCGGTTCCCTGCTGAAGCTGAAACAAGCCAGCACCCAGTTTATTAACAGTAGCTCCCTGGGTGGAAACATTGCCAGAGATTCCCGGATCCCAGTTTCGTGGCAGATCATGACTGAAGATATTAATTACACCGCCGATAGCACTTGACCCGTAGAGCAAGCTTGCCGGACCGCGCACCACCTCAATTCTTTCGGCCATCAGGGGTTCCATTGAAATAGCGTGATCGGCTGCCGTTTCTGAAAGATCACCCATCCTTTCACCGTTTTGCAAAATCAGTACCCGGTCGCCGTCCATACCCCGGATCACCGGACGTGACGGTGCTGAACCAGAAGAGCGCATTGATACACCCGGACTACCATCCAGCATCTCCCCAATTGAGGGTGCTGCGCGTCTTTGCAGATCTTCTCTTGTAAAAGCCTGCGCAGGCTGATACTGCACATTTCTGCCGGCAGGAGAACTTGTAACAATGATATCATCAGATTCTATAAGGTCCGGTTTCAAATAGAGTGTCAGTGTTTCCTCTTCATAAGGAATAGCTACTGTAACGTTTTGCATCTTAAAACCGATAAAACGGATTTCAAGAGAATATGTACCCGGCGTCAGATTATTAAATTGAAATTGACCGTTTTTACCAGTCGATGTTCCGGTTTCAAGCTCCTCAATAAAAACGGATGCTCCTGCCAGTGGTTCTCCGTTTTGAGCATTATAAACAATACCTCTAAGTGAATCGGCGCCGCTTTGAGAGTTTGCAAAATTCATGGAAACTGAAATTAAAACAATCAGCAAAAAAATTATTTTTTGGGGCATTATCTAAAAACTGTGATTAATTATTATTACAAATATAATTAATTTTTAGACAAGACTAAATTATAATTTTGCCAAATATTTCCACATATTGATATATAGTATGTTCATTAGACCCGCGTTCGGTCAGGAGCGGTTGTTGAGATAGTAATTGGCAGTTACGCCGGAAAGATGATGGAAAGAGTGAATCACATAAATCAACACAGAATCTATTCTACAGGAACCGCATTTTCGAGCTGGTATAAAATTCCCATGCTTGTGTCTTCAACCAGTTTAAAGGTACCCTTCATCTTAAATTGTGATGTTTTATAGTCGACCGGTTCGTCTGAGAGAATATAGACCATGGACTCTGCTTCACCGGGGCCGCAGAAAAAACAGTCGCTCATTGGAGTGCTGCTTAACAAAAAAGTTTTATGTTTCCGGGAGTATTCGAGCGGAAACATAAAACCTTCAACAATCACTTCCCTGCCATTTAGTTCTTTTGCCTCTTTACTGAATACCGCTTCATAAAAATCGCCATCCCATTTCCATTCTACATTGGCCAGGGTTTCCCATTTAATCGTGATCACCTCACTCTTTTCAGAACCGGTTAAAGTTATATCATTCGGATGGAGAGCAAAGCCGCTAATTTCAGTTGTAATAATGAGAAGAGGAACAAGCATTATTTTTTTCAACATAATATTCAGGATTTTGAGAGTGTTTTTGCAATTTCGGTTCTGTATGCCTGTATAGCCGGGACAATGGATGAAATGACACCAATACCAACAGCTAAAATAATAATTTTTACTTCACCCGGTAAAATAACGAAGCCCCGGATGGCAAATTGTTGAGCTTCAGACATCCAGTAGCCGATACCTTCAACAGCCAGGTGACCTAAAAGGAGACCCAGCAGTCCGCCTGTAAAAGAGATGATCACACCTTCAATTAAAACATGGGAAAATAGTTTAAAACGGGAACCACCGAGTGTTCTCATAATCGCAAGATCATATTTTCTTTCACGCATTGAATTCATCAGTGCAATAAAAATTCCCAGGATAGCAGCCAGTATCAGTATATAGCCAAAAATTTCAATTGCATCCAGGCCAATGCCAAGTAAATTGAGAAGTCTTGTGATTTCAAATGCAGGTGATGCGGCCTGCATGGATGTTTCTACATTTACAAAGCGGGGAAACTGGGCAGCACCAAGCGGTGAGGTGTACTGAATCAGCATTGAGGTAAGATCTTTTTCCAGGTACTTATCCTGCAGATAACTTACATCTGTAACTGCTTTTTCATCCGGGGGATTCTCAGAATCATCATCTTCATGCAGATGATGATCGGATTCATCCAAATCGCTGCCGGATTCTGGACCGGAGGCGGACGCTTCGCCATAGTCATGAATTCCCCACATTGTTTCAACAGCGGAAAGTATCAGCCGGTCGATCACTGTTCCGGTTTCCGAGAGTATCCCAACCACCTCTAAGCCGTGATCCTGATGGCCCGTCCCTCCTTCACTGAGGCCATGGCTGCTGATAATTTCATCACCAACAGATAAGTTCTCTCCGGAAGCAACATCCGAACCTATGACAACCTCAAACTCCCGGTTCCATAATGAACCTTCCTTTATCGAAGCATTGTAGTGATCAAGATACCGGGCAGTTGTTCCGACAATTCTGAAGCCTTTATAATTATCACCCAGTGCCAGTGGTATTACAGATTCAACCATACGATGGTCAATCAACTCTTTTGCCTCTTTCAGCTTAATATTACCGGTCGGAGAGTCAATGTGAAAAATACTGGATAGAATCAGCTGAATCGGGCTTCCTTTGGCCCCGACTACAACGTCAAGCCCCCTGGCATTTCTCTGCAGATTTTCCTCAACCTGGTTTGAAAAAAGTAGCAACACTGTAATTGTTGCGATTCCAAAAGATAGAAGCAACACATTTAGCAGCGTATTTAGTGGTCTCCGCTTCAGGTAAGAAAAACTGAGTTTAAGGAGGTTCATTTCAAACGCTCATCTTGGTTGGCTGCGCAATCCCAATACTTTTACTGAAATGAGATTTCACCCGGCTGTCGTGAGTAGATATAATCAGTGATGCATCATATAGTTGTGCCTGCCCTTTTAACAATGCAATTACCTGCTCGCTGCGTTTATCATCCAGGCTGGAGGTAGGTTCATCAGCTAAAATCAGTTTGGGATGATTTACCACAGCTCTGGCAATCGATACGCGCTGCTTTTCACCCTGACTCAGTTCATCAGAAAACGAGCTTTCCTTTTCCGGAATATCCAGCTGCTTCAAAACTTCTCGTATTCTTTTTTCATTTTGTTCTACTCCGGCCATGTATTGGGCAAGGCGGATGTTTTCAAAAACAGTTAAGGTGTTCACAAGATGCATTTGTTGAAATATGATACCGATTGTTTGACCCCTGAACTTATCAAGATTGCTTTCCGACAGGAAATATAATTCAGTATCATTGATAAGTACTTTCCCGGTCGTTGGGCTGAGCAGGCCGGCTAATACATGAAGCAGGGTGGTTTTTCCGCTTCCGGAAAGTCCATGTATCAATAGTTGCTCACCCTGATTCAATATGATATCAGGTAAACTGACTATATTCTCACTATCGTAATGATGGGCTGCATGTTGAAGATTAACCATTGTAATCAGTTTCTTTTAAAATTTTTCTTCAACACAATGATGGCACTCAACCCAATCTTCATCAGGTATTTTTTTCATTGCAGAACTGCTCACGCCTCTCTCAAATACCGGTTTATAGAGCATATCTCCGCTGTTGTACTCCTTTCCGCAGGAGTGGCAGGGTGTATTGCCATCAATCTTTAGAGTTGTATAACCAGTAATTACCCAGCCATCGTGGCCTGCATGAGTAGCAAGGCTTTCAAGTGCTGCTCTCACCGTTTGCGACTTATTTCCTTCATAGTACTTTTGAGAAAGTTTTGAGAGTAACTGAACCGTTTCATAATCAAGTGTAAAATTCAATCTTTTCAATGTGCTTCCAGGTTATTTACTTCAGGGTGATGTTCATGATTTTTATTTTGACAGGTTCTGTGGTGGCGATAATTCATCCAGTGCCCTGCAATCAGCATAACGCTGCCAATCAGTGTAGCTGTTGTTTCAAACCAGGCTCCTATCCAAAAATGACCTATTAACCAACCACTTACTATCAGGAGAAAACCGGATACCAAAAATAATATAATTTTTTTATTGAAATGGCTGCGCCTGGCGGCAAAATAAACAACAGGAAGCAGAAGGCCGATAAAAACGGGATGAGCCCATTCATGTATTGTAAATGCAATCGGCCACAGGGGCAACGTGGTGATCAATACCGGAAATAAAAGACAGTGAACGGCACAGATTCCAGATACACTTAAACCGATTCTATCCCATAAACCGGTAATTGTAATATTTTTACTCATTTGTTTTACTTGATATGACTAAAGTGTGTATAAAAATACACACTATTCATTTTAGTATCAAGCAGGGTTCGCAGTTATCTTTCTGAAAAGTGTACTTCAACCAGGTCTTATATTTTTCTGTATATTTATTTAATTACGCTTATTAAATTTACCTGGTACCAAATTTTTATTTTTGCATGGAAAAATCAAACCGGCTTGAAGAAATTCTGAACAGAAACAGGGAATGGTCGAAATCTCTCAAAAAAACTAATTCTAAATTCTTTTCCGATTTATCAAAAAACCAACACCCCCAGATTCTCTGGATCGGATGCTCAGACAGCAGGGTTCCGGCCAGTCAAATAACACAATCGGAACCGGGAGATCTCTTTGTGCATCGAAATATTGCCAATCTTGTTCTGCATTCCGACATTAATTGTCAGTCTGTTTTGCAATATGCCGTAGAAGTCTTAAAGGTCGAGCATGTCATTATTTGCGGACATTATGGATGCGGGGGTATAAAAGCCGCACTTGGAAAAGAAAAATTGGGACTTATCGATAACTGGCTTAGAAATATAAAAGATATCTACAGCCAAAACATCAAACAGATTGATAATTTGAAATCGGAGCATGATAAAATCAATCTTCTTGCTGAATTAAATGTTCAAAAACAGGTACAAAATGTTTGTCAAAACCCATTTGTTCAACAAGAGTGGGCTGATGGACGCGAATTGTGGGTGCATGGTTGGATTTATGACCTGGAATCCGGGTTGTTAAAAGACCTGGAAATTTCAATGGGATTAGACGAAGCAAAAGCCACTGTCTGACCGCGATTCAGGGGTTACAGTTCGCACAGAAGGTTGCATCCGCATATTTCAGATTGTCATCTCTTTCGCGCTCCACTGTATGCTTGCATGCTAAACAGACCCAGACTTCATATAAAATCATATCCGTCGGAAGATGGCAAAATTCACAGGGAAGACCCGATTTTTTATACATCACACCCCAGCCGGGCGTTTTGCAGTTCGGGCACCTATTTTTAAGGCGTTCTGCTAACCTGCCGCCAAGCTCTTTAATAAAATCCATACGGGTTGGATTCATGTGAGCCCGCATATCTGTTTCGACTACCGCTTTTCCTGTTCTTGAAACTTTACAGCATCGATCTATGGCAATTTCAAGATGATCATAATCTGTTATACCCTTATATACCTGAAATCTTTTGCACACTTTTGAGATCCAGCCGGTTTTCTCTGGCCTAACAGTCATTGCTTGGCCCGGAAAACCAGTACTATCTATTTCTTCACGTATCTGTTCAAACCCGGTACAAGTAAAGGAATCAAAAGGAGTATTGTACGAATGTGCTGTCTCGTAAACACTGATTCCAAGAGAGTCATCGACAAATACAATAGTTTCCGAATGCAGTTTCATGAAAGGCAGTGCCGGGTCAGGGCCGAATGTACCTTCGGTTGCGACTCCTCTTTTGATTCCTGTCAGTTTCATACCCAGTTCTGTTTTGCGTATCGCCGTGTCGATACTTCTCTGTCTTCTGGGAACTTCACCTGTGAATGTACCAAGTAAATCCGTGTCTATAGAATCAGGCAAAATAAGCTGCAGTCCTAATTCGCTCTTAAACCGGGCTTGCAATGCATTTTCTTTGCCATGCATAGTTGCAATTACACATTTCTTGCCACTGAATGGGGATGTTGACTCATTCACCCTGTCCAAGTGAGTATGCTCTCTCACCGTCAAATTCATAGAGATTTTCGGTTTTGATGATGTCGAGATTTTGATTGTCAAGTTCAGAAAGAAGATTGATAAGATCTTTTTGATTAACTACTCCGTTAACAGACTGGAATCTGCACCTCCAGTGATCCGTGCAAAATGTTTCATCAAGGCCATTAGGCCAGACTTTGGTACCGCGATTTGTAAACATAGTAAGCCTGAATCTTTTTCCAGCTCCTTTTTGAAGTAACTGTGCCAGTTTCTCCGGGTTATCCGGTTCCCAGTAGACAAAAACGTCAATTCCTTTCAATTCACGTTTTACACTGAGTGCCGGTTTTTGATCACTTCGGCTCAATTTTAGCTCAACACGAATTTTTGGTGCATTTTCGGGATAGGACACCGAAGGTATATGCTCAGGAAACCGACCAAGCCTGCTGATCACAGCTTCTGTAAATAACTCGGTTGATGCTTTTTTAGTGGAATGTTCGGGATTATAGATATCGGCAGTATGAACTCCATCTTCAATGGTTTTCAGCCAGGCATTGTGTATCCTGGATGCTGCTTCAGACTGACCAATATGCACAAGCATCATTACCGAGGCCATCAACAGACCAGAAGGATTTGCCAAATTTTGTCCTGCAATATCAGGTGCAGAACCGTGAATAGCTTCAAACATGGCGCACTTATCTCCAATATTTGCAGAACCTGCCAGGCCAACTGAACCTGCGATTTGAGCTGCAATATCAGAAACAATATCCCCATAGAGGTTGGGCATTACTACCACATCAAATTTTTCAGGCGTATCTGCCAGTCTTGCCGCTCCAATATCCACTATCATATTTTCAGATTCAATCTCAGGATACTCTACGGCCACCTCTTTAAAAACATCGTGAAATAAACCATCGGTGAGTTTCATAATATTATCTTTTGTGAAACAGGTCACCTTCTTTCTGTTATTGGATCTTGCAAACTCAAATGCAAACCTGACTATCCGTTCGGTTCCGGGTAATGTAATCAGTTTGAGACACTGGTAGACTTCAAAAGTTTGTCTGTGTTCAATTCCCCCGTACGTATCCTCTTCATTCTCCCGTACTACCACAACATCCATCTCAGGATGCATGGTTTTTACAAAGGGAGAATACGCACGGCAAGGCCTGACATTTGCATACAGGCCCAGTGTTTTCCGAAGTGTTACATTCAGGCTTTTTACACCTCCGCCCTGTGGGGTGGTCACCGGAGCTTTCAGGAAAATTTTGTTCTTGCGTATTATTTCCCATGAAGACTCTTCAATACCAGCTTTAAGACCTTTTTTATATAGATTTTCTCCAATTTCAATAGTCTCGGTGTCTAATTCAGAACCCGCCTCTTTCAGAATAGCAAGAGTAGATTTCATAATTTCAGGACCGATACCATCACCGCAGGCTATTGTTATTTTTGTTGGTTGACTCATTCCTTCTGTTTTTGTTTGAATTGATTCGCAGAAAGGATAAGGTCTTTTAAAAATTAATGATAATTAATACATTTAATGTCATCTATAAACAAATTATTATGAATTTTACACTTCACCAGCTTAATATATTTCTCTCGGTTTCCGAACATCGCAGCATGACCCGTGCTGCCAAAGCACTTCATATGACACAGCCGGCAGTATCGATTCAAATGCGGCAATTACAGGAGGCAGTGGGTATCCCCCTGGTAAATATCGCAGGGAAAAAATTATACCTGACTGAAGCCGGTGAAGAGTTTCATCGTTTTTGCCTCAGGCTTTCAGAAGGGAAAGAACATTTTGAGGCAACCGTTTCACAGTTAAAAGGCGGGTTAAAGGGAAAACTGACAGTTTCGGCAGCATCCACAGCAAAATATTATTTACCATACCTTCTCGGTGAATTTCAAAAGCGCTTTCCGGAAATTGAGATATCACTAAAGGTTACCAACCGAAACGAGGTTTTATCGCATCTTCAGGAGAATCAATACAGCATTGCAATACTAACACAGGTACCTGATGACGATACAATTGAGTCAATTCCTTTTCTTGAAAATCCTCTGGTCATGGCTGCTCATCCAACTCATCCGTTGGCAGGAAAAAAAATCAGTTCATTAAAAAAGCTGGAAGATGAACAATTTATATTTCGTGAGAAGGGTTCCGGAACAAGAATGGTTATGGAGTCTCTTTTTCAGAAAGCGGGAATTGATCCGAAAATAACAATGGAACTGGGCACGAATGAGGCTGTTAAACAGGCAATAATGGCGGGAATCGGAATTTCAATGATCTCTGAGCTTAGCCTGGTTACTGAAAAGACCCTGAATAAGATCGATTCGCTGACAATCCGTAATTACCCTGTCACTACCTACTGGCATGTTGTGTATAAGAAAGAGAAACTGCTTTCGCCGGTAACACAAAATTTTATAAGTTTTTTGTCAGAGCCCGGTATCAAAAAATACCTGCCTTAAATTTCAGGAATCTTTTTTCTGATATACCGAACCCGGGTCAAAAACCGGTTCGGAGATAAATTGCAGCTTGCCCTTTTCAGGGTCCAGAACTCTGTAAAAGCAGGATTTAAAGCCGTTATGGCAACTGCCGGGCTTCTCCATTTCAACCCGGAGCTGAATCACATCCTGGTCACAGTCGACCAAAATCTTTTTGACATGCTGAGTTCTTCCGGAGCTTTCACCCTTCACCCATATCTTGCCTCTGCTTCGGCTGTAGTATGTAGCTTTGCCGGTCTCAATGGTAAGTTTTAATGCTTCTCTGTTCATCCATGCAAACATCAGTACCTCCCTGGTTGAGGCATCAACAGTGATACAGGGAATACGGCCATCTTCATCGAATTTTGGTGCGAAATCGGTACCAAATTCCACCTGCTTACTGTTTATTCTGTTCTGAAAAAAATCTTCACTCATAGCCTTACTTACCCATTTTGCTGATCTTTTTTTGGAACCGGGTCGTAACCGTCTGTTCCCCACGGATGACAGCCGGATAACCGTTTAATTCCCATCCAGAAACCTTTGATTGCACCCCACTCTTTCACTGAATCAATCATATAGGTGGAACAAGTTGGATAATGACGACAGCTTGGCCCAAGCCATGGTGAGATTGTAAGCTGGTAGAACCTCACCAGCTTAATTAGAAGCCATGAAATGATAAAATTCACTTTTTTAATCATTTATCTGAAATGTCGTTTTACCGCCCTTCTCATCTTTTAAAGCGATACCAATTTCGGCAAGCTCATCCCTTATTTTGTCAGATGTTTCAAAATCTTTCTTCTGCCTTGCTTCATTACGAATGTCAATCAACAGCTGAACCAGGTCTTCGGTCTTGCCATCCTGTTGCGTCTTCAGGGGTTTAAGCCCCAAAATATCAAACGTAAAACTTTTAAAAACATTTTTGAAATTCTCAAATGCATTTTCAGAAACTTTGCTTAAATCCTTTTGCTGATGATAAAACGCATTGATCTCAGACGACATATCGAACAGAGTTGCAAGTGCCTGAGCTGTGTTAAAATCATCACTCATTCTCTGGTAGCACTGATCCGCAAGCTCATTTAATCCATCATCAAGTTCACCTGATTTGCCAAGCTTATCTGCAGGAAGATTGTCCAGATTTTTAGCGGAATTCATTAATCGCAGTAACCCTTTTTCAGCGGCCTGCAGTCCTTCACTGGAAAAATCAATCTTGCTGCGATAGTGAGACTGCAGTATAAGGAAGCGGGCTGCCATTGGATCATATGCTTTTTCGAGCAGTTTATGATTTCCTGTAAATAATTGTTCGAGCGTAATAAAATTACCGGCTGATTTACTCATTTTTGCACCATCAATGGTGATCATATTGTTATGCATCCAGTATTTTGCGGGCTGTTTACCGAAAGCTCCCTTGCTTTGAGCAATTTCAGCTTCATGATGTGGAAACTGCAGATCAAGTCCTCCCCCATGAATATCAAACTGCTCTCCCAGGTATTTGGTACTCATTGTAGTACATTCCAGATGCCAGCCCGGAAAGCCTTCACCCCAGGGTGAATCCCATCGCATGATATGTCCGGGTGTAGCTTTTTTCCAGAGAGCAAAATCATGAGGGCTCTTTTTCTCTTCTATCCCTTCTGTGTCTCTCGATCCGGATTTCAATTCATCCAGCACTTTACCCGAAAGTTCGCCGTAATTTTCAGATTTTGCATATTTTCCAAGATCAAAATAGACATTTCCGTTTACTTCATAAGCCCAGCCGTTCTCAAGAATTTTTTCGACAAGCTTAATCTGCTCAATGATATGTCCGGTTGCGGAGGGCTCAATATCCGGCCGGATGCAATTCAAGGCGTCCATGCCATCATGATAACTGTTGGTATAGTGCTGAACAATCTCCATCGGCTCAACTTTTTCAAGACGTGCCTTTTTCGCAATTTTGTCTTCACCGCTCTCAGCCTCTTCATCTTCCAGATGGCCTACGTCGGTGATATTGCGCACATACCTGACCTTGTAACCTGATGCTCGAAGATACCTGAGTACAACATCAAAAGTAATCGCAGCACGTGCATGTCCGATATGGGGATCCCCATAAACCGTAGGACCACAGACGTACAGTCCAACATTTGGGGGATTTATCGGCTCAAATTGTTCTTTCTTCCTGGTAAGACTGTTGTAAATCGCTATTGGAAAACGTTCAATACTATCCGTCATTTTTTACCGGATTACAATTCCGTTTCGTTCTTTATATAATCGATAAATCTCTGCTGTACCTGTTCATCTCTGAAAGCACCGCGGTAGTCGACCGTAACCGTGCTGCTTGTTGTATCTTTAATTCCCCTTGTAGATACACAGAGGTGTTTACTGTCGATATAGACAGCGACATCTTCAGTATCCATCGCATTTTGGAGTTCATCTGCGATCTGCAGGGTCAGTCTCTCCTGTACCTGCGGCCTTCTTGCAAAATAATCTACAATACGGTTAATTTTGGATAATCCGATTACAGTTCCATTGCTGATATAGGCAACGTGAGCCTTTCCAATAAAAGGCAAAAAGTGGTGCTCACAGAAAGAAGTAACCTGAATATTTTTTTCCACAACCATATCGCCATAGTCATACTTATTACCGAACTTTCTTGCCACAGGTTTGTTTTCAGGTTTGAGTCCGGAAAATATCTCTTTGACAAACATTTTAGCGACCCGGTCGGGAGTACCGCTCAGGCTTTCATCATTTAAATCAAGTCCCAGGGTTTCCATTATAGTCTTGAAATGCCCGCTGATAATCTGAATTTTCTCGTTATCACTCAGATCAAATGCATCTTTTCTTAAGGGCGTCTCGATGGATGTGCCAACATGATTGTCACCAACTTCATCTTTCACATCCGGATTTTCGGGAATTGATTCCAAAATAATTTTTTCGTCATTCATAATAAAAATTCTGTTCTGTGTATCTAAAAGACTTTAAAGTTACGGGTTCATTTAAACATTTCATAACACCGGTGATTTTATCGCAGAATTGACCGGTTCATCATTTAGAATTGAAACCGGGTGCCTCTTATAACCTCAATTGCTATTTTTTCTCTTCTTGAAGTTATTGATGATTCCTCCGTCAAGTATTGCTTCGAGTTGCCTGTCGCTGAGTGACAATGTTGTTTTAATTTTACGCTTTTTTGTTTGATTATAAACGATAACCTGATTCGTTTCTTTCACCTGATCTCTCACATTTTCAACTTTCAGGATGTCACCCTGATCTATTTCATTCAGATCATCCGGGTTTTCGAATTCAAGAGGAAGAATTCCAAAGTTAACAAGATTTTGCCATCCAATTCTTGCGTAACTGGTTGCCAATACAGCTTTCTGTCCGAGATAACGCGGAGCGATAGCAGCGTGTTCCCTGCTTGAACCCTGTGCATAATTTTCTCCAGCTACCACAATGTGGCCTCCATGCTTTTCATTAGCTTCAACTGATCTGTCATAAAAGTTTTCATCTATCACCGTAAATGTAAACTTACTGATTTCCGGAATATTACTTCTATAGGGTAAAACTTCAGCGCCGGCTTTTAAAATTGAATCCGTTGAAATGTTGTCGTCCATTTTCAGAAGAACCGGGACTTCAAAATCACCCAGTTCATCAAAATCCGGCATGGTCGATATATTCGGTCCTTTTACCAGCTCTTTATGTTCCTCTCCGTTCGGCTCGGGTGCATGAAGCATCTCTTTATTGATAATATAATCTTCCGGCTCGGAGTATTTCGGATACTTCATATCATATAGATCTTCAAGCTTTCCGGGATCTGTTATCTTTCCGGTTAAAGCCGAGGCCGCGGCTGTTTCAGGGCTGCAAAGAAAAACAGAATCTTCTTTTGTGCCTGACCTGTCAGGAAAGTTACGCGGAACAGTCCTCAGGCTGTTTCTGCCCGTAGCCGGCGCCTGTCCCATACCTATACACCCATTGCAGCCCGCCTGGTGAATTCTCGCTCCAGACTGAACCAAATGGAGCATGGCACCGGTACTTACCATGTTCTCTATGATCTGTCTCGATGTAGGATTTATATCAAAACTGACATCGTCGTGAGCTCTTTTATTTTTTACGATTTCTGATGCAACCCAAAAATCACGAAATCCGGGGTTTGCTGAAGAACCAATATAGGCCTGGTAGATATCATCGCCTTCAACTTCCGAAACCGGAACTACGTTAGCGGGGCTGCTCGGAAGAGCAATCAGCGACACAATATCATCAAGTACAATCTCTTCATATTCATCATACTCTGCCCCTTCATCCGCTTTTAGTTCACTCCATTCATCTTCACGTCCCTGTTGCTTCATAAATCTATGAACTTCTTCATCAGACGGGAAAACCGTTGTGGTTGCTCCCATCTCGGTTCCCATATTGGCAATCACATGACGGTCCATTGTAGAAAGTTCTTTCAGCCCGGGTCCGTAGTACTCAATAATAAAACCTCTGGCCCCTTTTACATCATATCGACGCAACATTTCCAGAACAACATCTTTCGCACTCACCCAGTCCGGCATCTTACCGGTGAGTTTTACACCAAGCACTTTTGGCATCTTCAAAAACATAGGTTCACCTGCTATTGCAAATGCCACATCCAGTCCACCGGCTCCCAATGCAAGCATTCCCATACAGCCAGATGCCGGGGTATGACTATCCGATCCGGCCATTGTTTTGCCGGGCTGAGCAAATCTTTCTGTGTGAATTGCATGGCTGACACCATTTCCCGGCCGGCTATACCAAATCCCAAACCTGTCTGCAGCTGATTTCAGAAACACATGATCATCAGGGTTTTTGAAATCAGTTTGTAACAAATTGTGATCCACATACTGACAGGATAATTCCGTTTTTGCTTTATCCAGTTCCATTGCTTCGAGCTCAAGCATCACAAGAGTACCCGTTGCATCCTGGGTAAGAGTTTGATCAATTTTAATTCCAATCTCCTCATCCGGGTTCATCTTTCCTTTCACCAAATGCGAGTTTATTAATTTTTGTGAAACATTAAGTGATTGACTCATAATAAATTGTGCTATTTATGATTGATTCAGTAGTAGAAAAAAACTATCTCAATGATCGTTCATATTTTTCACATTTTTTTCGTTTATTACGGGTGTATCCTGCAGATACGGCTAAAACATAAATTTGACTGATGATCAGACTCTGAATCGCAAATCTCTGCGTTATTCTTAATTGATAAATAACAACTAATTTGGTCATGAACTACAGCGAACTGGTAAAAAATCTCGCAGACGAGCTGGATTTATCACAATCTGAAAGCAATGAACTGGTTCATGAAACTTTTGATGTGCTGATAAAAAAGCTTGGTGAAGGCAAAGGATTTACCATACCGGATCTCGGTACTTTTTCAGTTTCCTCAACAGAACCAAAAAAGGTTTATAATCCGTATTATGAAAAATACCTGATCACTCCGCCCAAAAGAGTCGTTGATTTTTCCCCGTCCTCTAATTTAAAAGATCGTCTTAAATTTGAGAGGCCATCGAATGAGTGAGAAGATTACTTTTAAGGAACTTATCGATGAGATTGCCGCATCTACCGATCAGAGTATTGCCTTTTCAACTGAATTTATGCACGAGTTGGTTAAAGTAATCGAAGCCGGTTTGAGAGAGACCGGATCAGTCAGGATTTCGGGTTTTGGAAAGTTTGAGCTTCGATGGGTTGATCAACGGAAGGGGCGCAACCCGCAAACAGGTGAAGAAATAACGATACCGGCTCAAAATAAGATTGCCTTTACACCCTACAAAAAACTGCGCGAACATGTTAATTTTCTGTATAAAAATGTAGAGCCAAAAATTCTTGATGAATCTGAGGATGTGATTGAAGCAGAATCGCCTGTTGAAAAACCTTCTCCAAAAGATAGTGAAAAGCCTGGTTCACTCATTGACACAATCGAAGCTCCGGACACAGAGGAAGGTGATAGTGATAACGATCTGATAATCGAACGGCCTCACCCCGGTTTTAAATCCGGGAAGTCTAAACTGGAAGATCTTGTGGTTTCAGAGCCCGAAAAGGTGTCACCACCGCAGGTTCCGGTCAGGCCGGCCCGTAAAATGTTCTATACGAACAGATATACCTATCTCTACCTGATACTTTTACTTTTTCTTATTGTTGTTGCCATCTATTACTTTGCAAGTCGTTCCGCCCGCGAAGAAGTTTCTGTCATTACGCCGGATACTGAACCGGCGCCCGTTGAAGAAGTGGAGCCAACACCGGAACCTGAAGAAGAGCCCGGCATCGAAGAACCTGATACAGAAACAGATAAAGACGCGCCGAAAAGCATAACTGTTGAACCAGGTGAAAACCTTTGGTCAATTGCTCAGTCAGAACTTGGCAATCCTTATTTGTGGCCTTTGATTTATGAACTTAATAAGGATAAGATAGAGAACCCAAATGAAGTTATTTCCGGAACTTCACTAACATTACCTCAAATTGATGATCCTGAGAGTTTGACAGATCAAGAGCTGAAAGAGGTCGCTGAGAGTTATCTTTCAGTTTATCAATGGGTACGATCAGAAAAACCGGATGAAGCGAAGTTTTTTTTATGGGGTGCAGGTGCGTTTTCACTGGAAGTTGTTATCGAATCTGCCGATGAGGTAGATTCCGCAGATCTGGAATTTGCCAGACGTCGTTAATATTAACTGAAACACGGAGTCAATTATGATACGTCACATAGTAATGTGGAAATTAAAAGAAGAAGCACAGGGTGCTACAAAAGAAAAAAATGCAGAAAAGTTAAAACTCATTCTGGAAGGACTTCGCACCACAATTGAAGAGATTAAAAATGTTGAAGTAGGGATACAAATTAATGAAGAGGGAAAAGATGCTTTTGATGTAGTTCTGATTTCCGATTTCGAGACAGATCTTGACTTTCAAATGTATACCCGTAACCCACACCACCAAAAGGCAATTAAATTTATTGAATCCGTTACAGAAGAGAGAATTTTTGTTGATTACCTGGTAGATCTTTAACAGATGGATCAAAATTATAAATTGCTATCTGATTATGTCTGATAATCCAATTCATCTGCCGATTGATGGCACTCTTGATTTACACACTTTCAGGCCCTCGGATTTAAGCACCTTGATTGATGATTATATTGAAGAGTGCATTAAAAGGGATATCCTGAATCTCAGGATTATACACGGCAAGGGTACGGGAAATCTGAGACGGGGCGTACATGCACTTTTAGAAAGAAATCCCCATGTGATAAGCTTCAAATTGGCCGGTGAAAGTGGCGGGGGCTGGGGAGCAACTTTGGCAAAACTCTCACCTGACAAAATGAAAACATAAATATCAACCCAAAAAACGGGAGATTTACAACAGGATCGGATTTTTTATTATTCCGTTCCCGGTCCCATAAGAAGGAGGTTTTCAGCAACCGGCGCAGATCCCGCTTGTTGCTGCTGGCTTACACAATCACCTGCACAAAGCTGTACACTTGGTAACAATATAACATCCGCTTCCGGAATCGATGCATCAAAAGTATTCTCAATCTCATTGATAAATTCATTTGCTAAAATGGCATTACCCCTCTGGTTCGGATGAACACCGTCTGTTGAGAAGACTCCGTTTGGACTGAAGTCAGGCTGAAAAAGCGTTCCGTTTATTCTGATTCCCAATTCACCGTCACTCAATCCGAAAATATCCCGAAAAGCGCTCGACGGAGAATTTGCGTCATATATGCCGAGGCGGACACCCCCCTGGTTAGCTGCGTTAACTGCTCCTTCGATCATCGCATTAAATGTTAAGCGGGCGGTCTCAATTTCAACTATATTCTGAGCCGTAAGATGGAACCGGGGTTCGAGCGGAATTACTACCCCAATTTGCGACTGCGGATTATTCGGATCTGCAAGTGTTCCCAAAACCTGGCCTGCCGACAGCAAGAGCAGCTCGGGGCCTGTTTGCGGATTCACCTCCATCGGCCTGGCCTGTACATAGGGCTGAAGCGCTGCTCTCTGCTCTGCCGTAATTCCGCCCACTGCCTCGAGCTGATCAAATTTAGGCCCTATATCTTCAAGGTCCGGATCCACTATTAGAGCAGGATTGTTCCCGGCTGAATAAGAGATCTTTCGCCTTTCAGCATCTTCCCTCGGATGGCCGAAAAAATTTACGATGGCATCAAGTGCAGCATTAACTCCGCTTAATCCCTGGTTTAACGCACCAGCAGTCTGCTCGTCCAACTCAATCACGTTATAGGGAACAGCTCTGAAAAAAGGAATTGCAAGGATTGGCGGAATCGTCCCGACGATTCCGTCTGCCTGTGTATTGGTCATTAGTGTGTTGATGACAGCGCCAAACTGCTGCTGAAAGTTCTCGGGTGTTGTCAGAATCTCATCCCTTGTGGCACCACTCAGGGCGTACCCGAGAACATCATTACTGCCGATCCATAAGGTGAAAAATGTAGGCTGAGTTGCAACTGCATCCCCCAGGATTGTTGAACTTCCGGGTGACGATGCAAAACGGGCATAAAAAGGATTAAAAGCCGGTGAACCGGGTACAGCTGTTTCAGGTGTTAAGAGCTGGCCCACTACAATTCCGGGAACCCCAAAATTATTTAAACTGCTTGTATCACCGCCAAAAGGTGCGATCGGGTCTCCGTTTATTGTAGGTGAAGGGCCCGGAATACTTGTATCGAGTTTAAACCGTCCCAGAACCGTGCCATTCGATGGATTTGGCACAGATACATTAAATCCTCGCTCAGAGTTTATATCCGGCTGACTAAAAGTTTCGGGGGCACCTGCCAGCTGCAGTTGCAAAGCCAATTGAGCACCCAGTGAATTTTGCTGGCCAGCGTTATATAAAGCAGCGTCCATGAATCCTGCTGTCACAGAATTGCCAATGGTTATGAAGTTACTGAAATCTGCCGATCCCGGGTCACCGGTAACCGGATCCGGAAGCGGGTTGTCTTCAAGGCGCTCATTAACCAGCGTATCAAATTTTCCATCGCAGGCATTTATAAACAAGATTGCTGTAATTGAAATAGCAAATATTTTCAGAAAAGATTTCATGGCTCTATTTTTTAATTCAGAAATTGATCAAATGTAAAAGTAACCAGGTAGATACCGCCCATTGTCGGGTTTGCAATTGAAGTTGTGTGACGATTATTTAGTAAATTACTGCCGCTTAGTTTTATAATCGTAGAGAGTGACGGAATTTTATAGCTAACCTGAGCATCAAGTGTGCCAAAAGCTTCAATCACACCCTCTCCAATAGATGACTCCCACAGAAAAGCATCCTGCCATCTGTAAGCAATATTAAAACCAATATTTTCGGTTAATTTTCTGTTGCGCAATTTCAGGTTGTATCTCCATCTTGGAGTGTTAAAACTTGCACGGAATCCCTGCTCTATGAGGTCGTCCTGTGAGATCAGTTCATTGAAGGATACATTCCCGCCAAGTGTATATCCATCGTGTACCACATAATCGGCACCGATGCCAAATCCCTGTGCCTTTACATTCCCATCTGCATTCACATCAAAGCCAAACCGCTGTAATGGTACATTCTGATTTATGATTGCGTTTTTTCCGGCATCACTGTCAGCATTAAAATCACCCGGATCTTCCCGTAGCCCATTGGGAACAGCCTGGGTAAAATCAATTTCTGCAATAAAATCTTCGTAGGAACTAAAATAATAGAATGCATCAATAAAAAGCCTGTTACCAATCAGAGATTTATAACCAAATTCTACTGTATTTACTTTCTCAGTTTTGAATTTTTCAAATTCAACCGGTTCCAGAATCTCGCGTGCCTCTTCGAGGCTTCCGCCTTCGTCAAGCAAATCACGTGCTTCATTTACACTTTCTGTACGATATACTGTATTTGTTTCAAAATTATACCTGTCAACCAAAATGGAATTGCTTCCTACAAGTCTTCGGGTAACCACATCAAGATCAATGAATTGAGTCTGAGTGTCCGGGATACGGAAGCCCTGCTGAAAAGAAGCCCTGATATTGTGATTATTGGCAATTGTGTAGACTGCTGAAAAGCGCGGAGAGAGCTGGCCGTCGAAAAATTCATTCTTATCATACCTTGCAGATCCCTGCAGATTCAGTTTCCCATCAAAGAATCCTTTTGAGAGCTGCAGATAGGTTCCAAATTCATCAATATTAAACTCGCTTCCATCATCCTGCAGGGCAAACAACGTACCCTGAGAGTTCAAATCATACCTTCGGAAGTTAGCACCTGCTATAATCTCAACTTTTGAAGGATCTATAATTTCAGAAAAATTATACATGGTTTCAGTGTGCCACAGTTTTGTTTCATCTAAAAACCGGGCCCCTCCTTCTGATATCGGAGTATCTTTGATTTGATCTGCCAGTTGCTCAAACTCCTCTGTACCAGGTTTTGCCTGAACAGCTTCAGCCGCGTTCCTGGCCGTCTGATGTGCTTCTTCCACTGTTGCACCCTGTGTTCGGGCATTGGCAAATGTTTGAAAATAGGCAGGAATAAATGTTTCCGCATTGACCAGTGAAGCCAGAGTATTTGCTGCGAATGTATCTCCGGCATCTTCCTGGGTTGTATATCCTCTTATAAAAAAGTTAGGATTACGAAGTTCAATTTTCCCGGTCCAGATATTAAAATCGTTGAGCACAAACCGGTCATTTGCGGTATATACAGTGCTGCCCTGTCCCCAGTTAAACTGGCCAAGTAGCTCCAGGTCATCGGTAAGCCGGTAGTGAGCTGCAGCACCCAGCTTCAGACTTTCCGTAGTATTATCAACAAACGAGGACTCCAGGAATCCTGTAGGAGTAAAATTACCAGCTTCTCCTTCAGGCAGCAGTGTCTGAATTGCCGCAATTTGAGCAGCTGCCTGGGGATCATCTCCGTTGATCACACTCCGGGCGATATCACCGATATTTACCAAAGGCTGTCCGTATACATTAACACCGTTGTAAACACGGTTATCACCTCTTGACGTTGCGCCCCTCTCCAACACTCCCTGTGTAGCAGGCCCCTGATCGCGCGTGTCACTCGGTATAAAATCGGAAGCTCTTAAATAGGATACATTCACTTTGTAAGCAAATCTATTGTTAATCGCGTCCGCAAACCTTGCAGAATACTCCTGGTAAAGAGATGTGTCGTCATCCCTTGAGTCAATGTGATTAACACCTGTCTTAATACTAGTGGAAAAACCCTGGTATTCAAACGGACTTTTACTGTTAAGCAGCAAAATTCCGTTTAAAGCATTCGGTCCATAAAGTGCTGAGGCCACCCCGGGCATCAGTTCAGCACTTTCAAGATCCAAATCTGAAATGCCCACAATATTACCAACGGGAAAATTCAACCCCGGAGCCTGGTTATCAATGCCATCGATCAGCTGAACAAAACGCGTATTTCCATTTGCTGAAAATCCTCTCGTTGTTATTGATTTAAATGTGATAGATTGGGCACTGTAATCAACCCCTTTTAAGTTGGTTAATGCATCGTAAAAATTCGGGGCTGCAGTTTCCTGTACTCCAATAGCGTCAATTTTTTCAATCGAAACAGGTGATTCAAGAATATTTTCTTCGACCCGGGATGCTGAAACCACAATATCGCCGCCAACAATTGGCGATTCAGTTAATTCAATTTCAAGCCCTGTAACCTCATTTTCTGTAATCTCAACCTCCCGGGTACTAAAACCAATCATACTAAATACAAGAGTTAAGGGCGGATCCTGGCGAACTGTTAGTGAAAATGAGCCGTCGCTCCCGGTGGATGTTCCGACAACTCTGCCTTTTACCGTCACATTTACACCGGACAATGGCGAACCATCATCATCTGTTACTGTTCCGGAGATTTCAGTAGTTTGTTCAGACATGCTTTTTATTGCATGTGCTTTTAATGAATTTTCAAAAAAGAATAAAAAAAGAAATGAAAGTGATAGAGTAAATATTGTCTGTAGTTGTATCGTTCTTTTCATATCAGTGGATCGTAATTGATAATTGGCGGAACTTAAATCAGAAACTTGGGGTAAAAGCAGATATTGCTAATAAGGTGACTTGTATCGCAATTAAATTTTTTGTTTAACATAATTTGCAAGCGCTTTCATAACAATGACATAATATTGGATATTTCAAATTAACACACAAGCATAATTTTTGATTAATTTTAAAATTAAAATATTTTTTTGATTACTATTAATAGATTGATTCTATTATGTTTATGTTTTTAATAAAACTACTAAGAGGTAACACTTAATATTTTAGCCCCCGATTCCATGAAAAAAGCAATTCTGATTTTAGGCTTATTTTTTACTTGTTTCTTTTCCACTTTGGAAGCTCAGTCTCTGAATGAACTGACCCAAAAACTTCAAAATTCCGTAATCACCGTATCAGTCGAGGGCGAAGCTTTCTACCCGGCTGATAACATAACTTTGCAAATATCCATGCAGGTTATTGCCGATTCACCGGGCTCAGCATTTGAGAAGCACAAACAGCTTGAAGAAACGGTAATAGATCTGATTAACGGATTTGGTATTCGGGACACCAGCATTGTATTTGAACCTTTCCGGATAAACCGGACCGGGAATAACCAGGAGTTTGAGTACAGAACCAATCAGATGGTTCAGCTGACACTGAGGAATTTCGATATCTATGAAAAGATCCAGGTTACACTGATTGAAAACGGTTTCGACAATTTTCAGGCAACTTTTCAATCCTCAGAAAATGAAAAAGGAGACAGGGAATCATTGGCGAATGCTCTTGAAACTGCAAACAGAAAAGCTGAATTGATAGCATCTGAGCTTGGACTTGAAATCCGGAATGTTGCTTCTGTTGATTATTCTGAAAGCGGACCATCATACCCTGTACTCAGAGCCGAATCGATGAGAGCCGCAGGTCCGCCATCATTAATGAACGTCTCTCAAATGGTAAAGTTTACTAGCCGTGTAAATATCCGGTTTAATGCCGGTAAGCCAGCTGGTTCAGAGTAATTCAGTAATTTTTGACTCAATATTTTCAACAGTTATTTCCCCAATTTTACGGAATGCTATTTTTCCCTCTTTATTTACAAGATATGTAGTGGGTACCATGTAGATTCCCCCCAATTCATTTCCATATGAATAATCATCTGCTACAATCGTATAGTTGATACCAAATTGTTGCAGAAACGGTTCTACAACTTCAAAGCCTTCTTCATCGAGAGCTACTCCAATAATTTCAAAACCCTGGTCACCATATTTCTCTTTTAGTTTCACCAGTTCAGGTATCTCTTTTCTGCATGGTCCGCACCAGGTTGCCCAAAAGTTAACCATAAGAATTTCGCCCCTGTAATCCGAAAGTTTCACAGACTCACCTTTCATTGTGACAAATTCTTTATCTGGCAACTCGCCAAGAGTGCCGTTGTCCGCTTTTCTTACCGAGCGATCTGAGTTCTCATGTGCTGTTACCGGTTCGCTAGCGGTAACTTCTGCCGTAGATTGACTGCTTTGATCTTTCTCAGAGCCACAGCCTGATATTGCAAAAATTGCAAGAACTGATATACAGAAGTATCTGATTTGTTTTAATCTCATTTTATTATTTGACTCTTTTGTTACAATTAATTTTCTGATTTAATTACAATTATCATTTTCTTGTCTTATCCTTCAGCTTCTTCAAGAAAGTTAATTTTGACTAAAAATAATATACAGATGCAGATATTTTATAAAGCATTTATCTTTACGTTACTTTTTTCACTTCCGGTCGGATGCAGTTCAGATACTCATGAAAACCATTCTGAAACAGATCAGCCGGCTAGTCAGTCTGAAGAATCTTCCCAGGTTGAAACCGAGATCTTTGAAGCATCCGGAAGAGTTGTCTCCATTCCGCCAAGCAAACGAAATTTTATTGTTCGTCATGGTGATATACCTGGCTTTATGAATGCAATGACTATGGCATTTTCTATACGTGATACGTCTATGCTTCAGCAAATTGAACCGGGTGACAGTATCCGGTTCGAGATTGAATCTCAGGGCAGTTCAGCTGTCGTTATCTCCCTGGAGGAGGTAAAAGAATAGAATAAAATCATTTAATTTATCAGCTAACCGGTTTTTTTATTTACATAATTGTAATCCAGGAATCGGAGCCATCCTTTAGTTCTACACCCAGCGGATCAAGCACACCATCGGATCTTACGGTACCGCGAACCCTTGCAGTTTCTGTCATGTAATCTGCAAATATTTGAGATGCTGTCATAATTGCCCACACGTAATCCTCTTTACCTTCTTCCTGAATCAGCACGCCAACCGGGTACCCCTGGAGCGCACAGTATTCTGCACAATCCTCTCTGAAACCACTCTGCGGTAAATTGTGATCGTGACCAATGTTCTCCTTATCAAGGGCATAACAATGAGTATCAATCAAAATTCCGGATACGACAAGCGTATCGCCCTTTATAAATTGCGATTCCGGTGCAACATATTCAACAATTTCTTCTTCATTACTGCACGCTGTAATTGCAATCAAAATGGCAATCGAAGTTAACAAAAATTTCCAATCAGACATCTTTTTTAATTATTTTGAAAATTTACAATAAAAAAAAGGATGGGCATGTAAAAACACTACCATCCTTTTTCAAGTAAGCATAAATAAGAATTACATCATTGTTTGAATACTTACTTCTGTCCACTTTTTACCATCTTTAACTTCAACTTTATCAGGAATTAAACCGCCGGCAAAAGCAATAGTTCCTGTAACTCTGGTCTCTTTTGCCATGTGGTCGGCAAGTTGACCTGCAGGTGCAATAATTGTAATGGTTTCACCATCGTCAGTTGCAACGGCTACCGGTATTCCCATATTTGCGCAGGCAGTTGCACAATTCGGCATCTTGGCTTTTTTACCATCATGCATTACAACATGTTCGTTGCCTTTGTTTGCTTCTGGCATCATGCCATAACATTTGGTGTCTACAAGAGTTCCGGTCACAGTTACTTTTTCACCGATTGCTTCGCCATTTTCAATGGTTCCGTTTTCAGCAGGGGCAAGTGCGAACAGAAATCCGACTACTAATAATAAAGCAGCTAGCTTCTTCATAAGATATCTCCTTACGTTTTGTTTATGTTTATTTCGAGTTGATTAGGTCATGTCATATGACGCTGCTAATCTAACGATTGCAAAGAGGAAATCTTAGTACCGGGAACAGATGTTACACTTTCTTTAAACTTCCATGACACCGGCGTCACAGTCAGTTCAGCTTTCGATGATTGCTTTTAGTTTTGGCCACAAATTATCAGCAATAATTTGGTGGCCTTCTGCAGTTGGATGAATGCCATCCGGCAGATTCAACTCCTCGTAACCTGCAACATCCTCTAATATGAAGGGATAAAAATAAACATCCATGCTGTCTGCCACAGAATAAAAGATATTTTTGAATTTCTCTGTATAATCAATTCCCATATTTGGCGGTGCCTGCATACCGGTGAAAAGAATTTTTACATCCGGGTATTTTGACCTTACCTTTTTTATGATTTTGATCAGGTTGTCCTTGGTTGACTCCGGCTCAATTCCTCTCAACCCGTCATTACCTCCCAGTTCAAGTACAAAAATGTCGATCTTCTGCCGCGCAACCCAATCGATGCGACGTAAGCCGCCTGCCGATGTTTCACCGCTTAACCCGGCATTCACTACATTGTAGGAGTATCCTAAAGAGTCTATTTTTTTTTGAATGAGTGCAGGAAAAGCCTGGTCTTTTTCCAGCCCGTAACCTGCTGTTATGCTGTCACCAAAAAAAAGTATTTTCTTTTTCTCTTCCTGTGCATTGCAAACAGCGAATGTAAAAAAAAGATATAAAATGGTTGAATAGGTAATTTTAAGTTTCATAAACAGTTTCTTTATTGCTGTATATTTTCAATTTTGGAATGTTTCATGCTTTGGCAAATGTTACTATTTCGTTGCATCAATCTATACATGCAACGAAACTTACACGTATCAAACCCGTAAAGGTTATGCCTGAATATAATTATCAAGACACATCAATTTATACTATATAACTTGTAATAAAGCGAATGGATTCAACTTTTATTTTAGAAGTAAAAAATTTAACAAAAATATTTGGCAGCGGCAGCCGCTCACTAACAGTACTCGATAACGTAGGATTCTCTGTCACCTCAGGCAGCACTTGCTCCATCGTTGGCCCTTCTGGCAGCGGAAAAACCACACTTCTTGGACTCTGTGCCGGACTTGATAAGCCTTCATCAGGCTCTGTGAATATTAAGGAGAAAGAGATTTCCCGGTTGACGGAAGAAGAACTCTCCGTTTTCAGAAACCGGAATATTGGATTTGTCTTTCAGTCATTTCAGCTGATTTCTACTCTGACGGCTAAAGAAAATGTTATGGTGCCCCTTGAATTAAGAAATGAACCGTATAAGGAGGTGGAAAACAGGGCGGAATTTCTTCTTGAAAAAACAGGGCTGAAGGACCGGATGACACACTACCCATCACAGTTATCAGGGGGCGAAAAACAGCGCGTCGGGATAGCACGGGCATTTATCCATAACCCGGATATTCTGTTTGCCGATGAACCTACCGGAAACCTTGACGGAGAGACAAGTGAACATATTGAAGAACTTTTGTTTGACCTGAACAGTGAACAGGGAACAACTCTTGTAATCGTTACTCACGATGTAGAACTGGCAAAAAAATGCTCCAGAACCATAAGCCTTAAAAATGGCAAAATCGACTATGATTCCCATTCTGAAATGATTCAAACCCATGAAGCAGATAAAATAGACGGAACGGTACTTAATAAATGAATTATCTGAAGAATTTTACAGATCCTTTCTGCTGGAAAACCGCAATCAGAGATGCAAGGCCCCAATGGAAGAGACTCATAATGTACACAGCTTCTATCATTGCCGGTGTAGCAGCTCTTGTTGCCATCCTCTCTTTTCGTGCAGATATTTTCAACACAGTTCAGGATCAGTCACGTGAACTTTTAGGTGCCGATTTAGAACTCGAATCCAACAATCAGCCGCTCCCTGATTCGCTGGTTGCTATTATTGATACTCTTGACGCCGAGATTTCAACATCCGTGGAATTTTCATCCATGGTTGTATATGGCGAAGGCGGACAGACACGCCTTTCTCAAATTCGCGGTATAGACGGCGGCTTTCCGTTTTATGGTGAATTTGAAACCAATCCCGCCGAAGCCGGTTCAATATTTCAAAAACAAAAGGGGGCTCTTGTAGAAAAATCAGCCCTTACACAGTTTGGTTTAACCGTCGGCGACTCCATTAAAGTGGGTACGGTAAAAGTTCCTGTTACCGGTGAGTTGATAAGTGTTCCGGGTGAAGCAGCAGCTCTTGCACTGATTGGTCCGAGAGTTTATGTTTCTGCTGATATTCTTCCAGGATCCGGTTTGCTTCAGCGCGGCAGCAGACTTGAATACAAAACGTATCTTAAATTTAATAGAGATCAGGATCTTGCAGGAGCTCTGTCCGTCATGAGCCCCATTGCCAGGGAGAACAGGATAGATATTGATACAGTTGAATCGCGACAGGAACAGTTCTCGGAGATTGTTAATAACCTCTCCAAATTCCTCGGACTTATCGGATTGATTGCACTTCTTCTCGGCGGTCTTGGTGTTGCGAGTGCAATGTATGTCTACATCAAGAAAAAGATGGAGACTGTTGCCACGCTTCGTTGTCTTGGTGCATCTTCAGAACAGATCACTACTATTTTTGTACTGCAGATAACCATCATGGCACTCGCTGGTTCCATAATAGGAGCTGCCATCGGAGTAGGATTTCAGCTCTATCTGCCGTCACTTTTTGTTGATTTTTTACCGTTTGAAATCTCACAATCGTTCTCATTTGAAGCTGTTGCCATAGGTTTGTGCCTCGGACTTTTTACCAGTCTTGGATTTGCATCCCTGCCCATAGCTGGGTCAACAAAAATATCACCTCTTTTAACCTTGAGAAACCTGGAGCAATCCCCGCTTCAGTATGTATCTGCCCGAATGAAACTATCTGTAGGAGTTTTAACATTCCTGGTCGTTTCACTGATTGTTGGTTTTCTTCTTGAAAACTACCTGTCCGGTTTTATTTTCTGCTCTGTACTCATACTTTTTACAATGATCCTCCTCTTAACATCCAGGTTGTTAATGAATGTTGTAAAAAAACTACGTCTCCGTTCCTTTTCTTATATCTGGAGGCAGGGTGCTGCCAATCTTTTTCGGCCAAATAATCAAACAGGGTTGCTTACAACCACAATCGGCATGGGAGTGCTGCTCATCAGCACACTCTATTTAAGCCAGGATATGATTGTTAACACTATTGATATGCAATTGAGTGATGATGCCCCGAATCTGGTTTTCTATGATATTCAGTCTGATCAAAACGATGGTGTACTGGATATTATTAATTCGGAAGAGGCCAATGTGATACAGAACGTTCCGATTGTATCTATGAGGCTTCAGAAGTGGAAAGGTCGTGATATCCAGGATGTAAGGAGTGATACAACCCTGGATTTGAGGAGATGGGCACTAACCCGTGAATACCGTGTTACCTATCGTGATCATCTGAGAGAATCAGAAACACTGGTTGAAGGTGAATGGATCGGCGAAGCTGATGGTATCGATAGTGTTGTGCCGATATCTCCGGCTTTTCGCATTGCAGAAGATTTAAATCTTTCAATTGGTGACAGTCTTACCTTTGATGTACAGGGTGTGCCGGTTAAAACTGTGGTAGCAAGTATAAGGGAAGTGAATTTTCAGAGACCGGAACCAAATTTCTTTATCGTTTTTCCCAATGGTGTGCTTGAACCTGCACCCCAGTTTTTTGCAACGGTACTGAAGGTAGAGAACGAAGAGTCAGCTCAGAAACTTCAGCAGAGTGTGGTGGCTCAGTATCCGAATATTTCAGCACTTGATATCGGAATTGTTCTGAAAAGCGTTCAGGCGTTTCTCGATAAAATTTCAATGGCAGTGCAGTTTATGGCATTCTTCACCATTCTGACCGGGTTCATTGTGTTGGCAAGTTCTCTTTCACTGAGTAAGAATCAGCGGGCACAGGAATCTGTTTTACTCAGAACCCTGGGCGCCGGAAAAATTCAGATCAGCGGGATTCAGACTGTAGAATATATACTGCTTGGTGTGCTTGCCTGTATAACAGGACTGGTACTTTCACTTGGCGGCGGCTACCTGCTTGCAGTTTTCTATTTTGATGTTCAATTTGTCCCCGATTTCGCAATTATTGCACCATTAACTCTTTTTGTTGTACTAGCTGTAATTGCAATGGGATGGTTCGGAAGCCGTCATATATTCAGGCAAACACCTCTTGAAATTCTCAGGATAGAAGCAACCTGATGATTCTATGACATTACATCAAAAAGTCTGGTTTTATTCTCTGATTTTTTTATTGGTTTGCCTCTTGGCAGCTGTTCTTATCTATAAATTCACTGGTAATATTATACTTGTTCTGTTTGTGGCTCCACCTATTGTTCACTGGATATTAAAGAAACGGATGAATCACAGAGATGAAATCTGAATGAAAAACAGTCAGCCGGAAGTTTCACCGGAAGAAGGTCCACTGCGCAGGCCAACAGATTTACATCTATATAAAATTACAGACAACTGAAGGCCTATCCGTGAATTTTACTCTTATTTTGTTCAATAATCTTTAGATAGGCATCGTACACCGCTTTTGTTGCTTCTTTGGGAATCGTGGTTGCCACTTCCTTTACCTCATTGATTCCATTACTGGGAGCAAAAGCCATTTTTACATGTTTCAATGCTTTCACGTCTCCACCGCTGTCACCGATATATGCCATTTCATCCAAAGAGATATCCAGATTTTTTCCCAAAAGTTTTAAACCCTGGTATTTATTATTTCCTTTAATCAGGATATTCACTGACACTTCCGTTGTATGTATTTCCAGATCGGAGTGGTTTATATCAACATAGGTCTGTATCTCTTCATACATCTTTTGTATCGTCTCTTTTGACGGAGAAATTACCCCGGCATCGATCATCTTGGTAAATTCAATCATGGCGGTCGGATATTTGGGCAAAAGTTCTGCCCGCAGCCATTTTTTCATATCCAGGATCGGTTCAAGAAGATCTTTATTGCCATCCAGAACAGTTTCAATCCGATTTCCTTCCCAGTGATAAACGGCGGCGCTTTCAAAAACAAACGGCAGCCGGATATCGAGCCACTGGCACACAGCTTCTGCATAGGGATATGGTCTTCCGGTGCAGACAGTTAAAGGAGGAATGACGTCTGATGAACGGCTTTGAAGATTCAGGTCCCTGATTTTATTTATCGCTTCCCAGTCGGGAGTTTTGTAGGGATGAGAGATACACCCGTCAAGATCAACGGCAAAAAGTTTAATCATTTATCGCTCTTTCACTTCAGTTGTCTTTATGATTTAATCGACGCAGAAAATACGAAAAATTCTGATGCACTTTGTTTGATTTCCTTAAATACACAATATCACTTCAATACGATGCTGCCATCATGAGAATCAATCTCCATCATCACTTTTTCTTCCTCCTCCCATGATTACTACTCTTGGATACATTTCTGCTACAGTTTCGCTCAGTTTCCCTTCCTGGGTACTCATTACACGGTCGATGTTTTTATAGCACTGGTAGGTTTCGTCGCGTGTAACACCAATCGTGTATATATTCTTTTCCCTGATAAATTGCTGATAAGCCGCTTCATCGTGATTCTCTTTGGCCTGTCTCCTTGAAGAGATTCTTCCGGCACCATGAGCACTGCTCCAAAGGCTTTTTTCTTCCCCAAGGCCTTCCACAAGGTAAGAAGCTGTGCCCATTGAACCGGGGATAATGCCAACTACACCTTTTTCAGCAGGAGTTGCACCTTTCCTGTGAATAACCATGTCATCCTTTTTCCATGCAAAATTGTGATGGTTTTCATAAGAATCAATAATCTCAATTCCCGACTCTTTTGCAAAGTGCTTGTGTATCAGCTCATGGTTTGCACTTGAATATCTCCCCATTAACTGCATGGCCGACCAATATTCACACCCCGGATCTTCATCCAGATTTAGCCAGGAATAGTTTTTTGAGATACCTTTTGTTCGTTTCTGAGTTTCATTTTCTGCTATATCTTTGAAATGAGTGGCAATTTGATGGCCGGTTCCGCGAGAACCCGAGTGAGTGAGAAGAGCTACAAAACTATCCCCTTTATTCAGCGGAAGCCAATCCTTCTCTTTCAAAATCCGGCCGGTCATCAGGTCTGCAAAGTGATTACCGCTTCCGGAACTTCCCAGCTGCCTGGCGGCCTTCTCTTTTAGTTTTGCTGCAATTTCTATTTCCTCCCACGCGGAGTCCTGCATTACTTCATGATCTCGTTTTCCATCGGCAAAATCTGAACCGAGGCCAAAACTTGTAACACCATCAAGTATTTGAGCCAGGTTTTCCCTGGTTTTTTCAAATTCATCTTCCGGGATATCAAGAAAACTTACTTTCATTCGGCATGCGATATCAAACCCGACAAAAGCGGGAGATACAGCGTTATGCAGCGACGCAACACCACCCACCGGAAGTGCATATCCTACATGCGCATCCGGCAACAACGCACCTGCTACGGCAACCGGCAAACGGCAGGCCTCTTCAAGCTGGTCATACGCTTCCGGGTCAATATCACGGCTGATTTCTCCATAGACAGTAATTGGCACCGGATCTTTTCTTTTTTCCAATTTACTCTCAGCCCTGCTGTATTCTTTTTTGATTAACTCCACTGCGTCATCTTCATCTATACCTGATTCATTGATCATTTGATTAGCTTTTTTCGCTATTTCATCATAATCATCCCGGCTTGAATCAAATCCACAGTCCTTTAAAATCCTGTCCGTATCTTTCTTTTCCTTCAACATGAAATTTTAAACCAGTTTTAAATTAAACATAGCTTGTCACTTTTCTATACTAACAATTAATGATGGCTCTTCATTTTATTATTTTTGAACAACTTAAAGAAATTCAGAATATCAGTTCTGAAACCGGTTTTTATTTGCTATGATACATAAACAGGTGAAACTTTTGAGAAATAGGCTTCAACTGGTTCCCTTACTATACGAACTTTCGCTTGAAACCTGATTCATTTGCCTTTAAGTTCAAATGAAATAGCAACTAATTAAAAGACTTATGAGCAGAAAAATACGAATGGGAATGGTAGGCGGCGGAATTGGCGCCTTTATCGGAGGTGTACACAGAAAAGCGGCTGCCCTTGACGGACATATTGAACTGGTTTGCGGGGCGTTCAGCAGCAGCGCCGAAAAATCAAAAGAGACAGGGAAACAGCTTTACCTGCCAGAAGAGAGGTCTTATGGCTGCTACAAGGAGATGTTTGAAAAAGAAGCTGAGTTGTCCGGCGACCAAAAAATGGATGTTGTCTCTATCGTAACGCCCAATCACCTGCATTTTAAACCGGCCAAAATGGCTCTTGAACATGGTTTCCACGTAGTCTGCGACAAGCCATTAACTGTGAATATGAAGCAGGCCAGAGAACTTGAACGGCTTGTGGAAGAGACCGGCCTTGTTTTTGCGCTCACTCACACCTACACAGGCTACCCGATGGTAAAACAGGCGCGGGATATGGTTGCCACAGGAAAATTCGGAAAGATTCGAAAAGTTGTGGTCGAATATCCGCAAGGATGGCTATCTACAGCTCTTGAAGAGGAAAATAAACAGGCTTCCTGGCGAACTGATCCCGAGAAAGCGGGACCTGCAGGAGCAATGGGTGATATCGGCACACATGCGGAAAACCTGGCCGGCTACATCACCGGGCTTGGAATTACCGAACTCTGTGCTGATCTCAGCCGCATGGTTCCGGGACGTTCACTCGATGATGACGGAAACATCCTTCTCCGGTTTGACAACGGTGCCAAAGGTGTGCTTCATGCAAGTCAGGTCAGCGCCGGTGAGGAGAACGCACTAAAGATTTTTGTCTATGGAGAGTCCGGCGGACTGGAGTGGCATCAGATGGAACCTAATACACTGCTGGTTAAACATCTGGACCGGCCGGTGGAAGTCTACCGGACGGGCGTTGACCACGGCTACCTGTCCGAGGGAGCACTTGCCCACACACGTGTGCCATCCGGCCACCCTGAAGGTTACATCGAGGCTTTTGCCAATATCTACCGGAACGTAGCCCTTACTATCCAGGCCCGCCTTGATGGCATTGACCCGGATCCGCAACATTTGGATTTTCCGGATGTGAGCGATGGTGTTGAAGGCATCGCTTTTATCAACACCATAATAAAATCAAACCGGAGTGATAAAAAGTGGACTCCGTTTGAATTCTGAAATGCGTAATACAATTCACTACTAACAAACCAAATCAGAGAACAGGACAATGAAAGGACCTGCCATTTTTTTAGCACAGTTTATGGGAGATGACGAACCGTTTAACAATTTGAAATCCATCTGTAAATGGGCTGCCGGCCTGGGATATAAGGGAATTCAGATCCCCGCCTGGGATGCACGCTGTACAGACCTGGAAAAGCTTGCTGAAAGCAGCACATATGCGGATGAAGTGAAAGGAATTGTTAACGAAGCAGACCTGGAAATTACCGAACTGGCATCTCATCTGCAGGGGCAGTTGGTTGCTGTTAATCCGGCATATGATAAACTCTTTGATGGATTTGCCCCCGAAGAGTATCACAATAATCCTGTTGCACGAACCGAATGGGCTGTAGACCAGCTCATGCTATGTGCAAAAGCAAGTAAGAACCTGGGCCTTACTGAACACGGCACCTTTTCGGGTGCACTTCTTTGGCATACGGTCTATCCCTGGCCCCAGCGGCCTTCAGGACTTGTGGATACCGGTTTCAAGGAACTGGCTAAACGCTGGATGCCTATTCTGAATGCCTTTGACGAGGCCGGGGTGGACGTATGTTATGAGTTACACCCTGGAGAAGATCTTCATGACGGTATCACCTTTGAACGATTCCTTGAGGCCACCGAAAATCATGCCAGGGCAAACATTCTTTATGATCCAAGTCACTTTGTGCTTCAGCAGCTCAACTACATCGATTTTATCGATATCTATCATGAACGAATTCGCATGTTTCACGTAAAGGATGCTGAATTCAATCCCTCAGGCCGTTCCGGAGTGTATGGCGGTTACCAGGGATGGGTTGACCGTCCGGGACGCTTTCGCTCGCTGGGCGATGGTGATGTGGACTTCAGCGCAATCTTCAGCAAGATGGCACAGTACGATTTTGATGGATGGCCGGTACTTGAGTGGGAGTGCTGCCTGAAACATCCGGAAGATGGTGCTGCTGAAGGGGCTCCTTTCATTGCGGATCACACCATCCGGAAAACTGAAAAAGCCTTCGATGATTTCGCAGACAGCGGGGTCAGTGAAAAACTGAACAATCAGATTCTGGGAATTGGATAGATTGGGATCAAGAATCAGGCATCCGGAAATTTTATTGAGATTTAATACAACAGCTCGTTACATTATATTGTACTCAAGAAAATATTAAATTTAACAGACAAGATTTAGTAATTATGTCAAATGCCTATTTCAAAGTTCAGGAACCTAAAAATGAATCGTATAACTCCTATGCACCCGGCACTCCTGAACGTAAACTTTTAAAAGAGAAACTGAAAGAATTAAAATCAAAAGAAATTGAAATTCCGGCTATCATCAACGGAAAGGAGATTAAAACAGGGCGTACTGCCGCCGTAGTGATGCCTCACAATCATGGTCATAAGCTTGCGACCGTTCATTACTGCGGTGAAAAGGAGGTAAAACAGGCAATTGAAGCATCTCTGGAGGCCCGAAAAGAATGGGCCGAAACACCCTGGGAAGAGCGGGTTGCTGTTTTTCAAAAAGCTGCTGACCTGGTAACCGGTCCGTGGCGAACAACTATGAACGCATCAACCATGCTTGGGCAGTCGAAAACACCTCATCAATCAGAGATAGAAGCTGTGGGGGAGCTGGCTGATTTTCTACGCTTCAATGCCTGGTACTTAACTGAAATTATGAAGGAGCAGCCCTGGTCTCCCGATAACACCTGGAACAGGCTGGAATACAGGCCTCTGGAAGGGTTTGTATTTGCTGTCAGCCCCTTTAACTTTACGGCTATTGCCGGCAATCTGCCTACTGCCCCTGCAATGTGCGGAAATGTTTCTCTCTGGAAACCATCACCTGAATCTGTTTATTCGAACTACTTTTTCATGAAACTTCTCAGCGAAGCCGGTCTGCCCGACGGGGTTGTCAACTTCTTACCGGGCGAAGGACCTGACGTAGGCGATCCCGTTGTGGAAAGCCCTCATTTTGCAGGACTTCAGTTTACCGGCTCTGTCCCTACCTTTGAACATCTCTGGAAAAAGATCGGTGAAAACATCAGCAAGTATCATACATTCCCGAGGGTAGTCGGTGAAACCGGCGGAAAAGATTTCATCTTTGCGCATAACTCAGCTAATATTGACATGATGGTTGTAGCCGCACTTCGCGGCGCTTTTGAATACCAGGGACAAAAATGTTCGGCCGCCTCCAGGATGTATATCCCTGAATCTATCTGGCCGGAGTTTAAAGAGAAATTCCTTGCTGAAGTAGAAAAAGTCAGTTACGGTGATGTGGAGGATTTTTCAAATTTCATGGGGGCTGTGATCAGCCGTAAGGCGTTTGACAAGATTTCAGGATATATTGACTATGTAAAAGAGTCAGACGATGCTGAAATTTTATCGGGTGGCGATTATGATGACAGTAAAGGGTTTTTTATTGCTCCGACAGTAGTGCTTGCAAAAAAACCGGATTTCAAAACTATGAAAGAGGAAATTTTTGGCCCTGTTCTCACTATTTTCGTATACGAAGATGAGGATTTCGACAAAACTCTTGAATTGTGCGATAAAACCTCCCCTTATGCACTTACTGGTGCCATCTTTGCAAAAGACCGGTATACAATCAAGAAAATGTCTGATTACCTGAAACAGACAGCCGGTAATTTTTACATCAACGACAAACCAACTGCAGCGATTGTGAACCAGCAGCCATTTGGGGGCAGCAGAAAATCAGGAACCAATGACAAAGCCGGAAGTAAAGCAAATATGCTGCGCTGGATGTCGATGCGTGCTATTAAAGAGACACGGGTGGCACCCAAAGAGTGGACATATCCATATATGAAAGAAGAATAATTTTTCTTTAATGCACTGTTTGATAAGTTTATCTTTTTAAATAGAGCTATCAGTCTTGTTTGATCGAATATAAACTGAGCATCAGGATCATCCGGAAAAATGAACAGCCTGGATGAACCTGCCGGTGAGGTGTATGTAAGGTTTCATATCACATTTATCAAGTGCAGACTGGTCGAATAAAAACCAAACGGAGTCACTATGAAACGAAAAATCGGGGCGATTATCAGCTTTGCAGGGTTTGTAGGTATCATTTACTATGGATATCAATATATGCAGGATTCAGAAACCTTTGAGGTGCTGGGAACAGATGTTGCAATAAGTTCTGGAGATTACGTACCTATTCTGGTATCTGTAGTTGTACTTCTTCTCGGACTTTTTCTTATGAAAACAAAGTAGCTAAGTGGTTGTCGAAAAAGTAAAGTCTAATGTCAATGAAGAAACTGACCGGAGTGAAATTACGATAAGCCGCACTTTATGATACTTAAAACAGGAAGAAAAAGCCGTGAACGAGTACAAAAGGTGTTCGTTATTCTTCATCCAATTTTTGTACTGGTGTGTGGTAATCGATACTCTGCCTATCAGGACATTTGATAATTTTTTTGTGCGGTCTCAAAAATGTTCAGCGCAGGCAGTGAAACACTTAACCTGCATCCTCTTTTTGGCCGGCTATATCAAGCTCTCCGGTCTGTTTTTCTTTTACAAACAGCCAGGCAATTGTTGATATCGTAAGCATTACACCACATAAGATAAAGAGAAGATGCTGGCTTGGAAAAGCTTCTACGAGCAGTCCGAACAGAAGGCTTACAATTAGATGCGGTATAACAACAGAGAGATTAAAGACACCCATAAAGAATCCCATTCTGTTTCTGTCAACATTTTCCGACATAATTGCAAATGGCAGGCTAACTACAGCCCCCCACCCTATTCCCGCTAACGCCATTAAAACATAGAGTGTCATGGGTGTATCTACGATCGTACCCATACCAAAATATGACAGTGCCATTACCGCAATGGCCGCCGTATGCACTTTTACCCGGCCGATCTTTACAGCCAGCGGTTCGAACACAAGTACAGGCAAGATAAATCCAACAGTATTCAAGACTGCAAATGAAACACCAATCATTCGTTCTGTATTCTCAAAACCAAGCGGAACAAGCTGATCCTCCAGGAAAAATATGATATACACAAACATTGTCTGTACACCTAGCCATGAAAAACCATGGGCAATATAAAGTTTAAACAGCTGCGGCCAATCGGTTTTATCACTGTCAAGAATTTTAACCAGTTCCGGGTTTTCACGATTTTTTTTCCCGACTTCGCGAAATGCATCAACAATACTGTACACGTGTAAAGAAGCAGCTACTGCATATAGAGGTATCATCAATACCAGGCTGCCGTGATTAAGTATAGCAATTACATAAGCTGCTACAGCAGCGACAAAAAGAAGCAAAGATTTTTGATATTTTTTTGCATAAAAATGACCGGAACCGGGTATAAGAATGGATATGGTTGAGGCTAAAAGCGGATCGAGCCGGCCAGTTGGTCCTTCATCTTCTCCGTTTATGTAACGAGGCTCTTCAATAAGCAGTGCAGGTATTACAGAAAACAATAGCACAAGAACAGCACTTCCGTAAAGTAACACATAGTTTCCTAATGTGGCACCGATTACATATGCGAGCACGCCGAAAAAACCTGACACAGTCTGCATCCATGTATATCCTTTTGTCCTGGCCCGGCCTTCAGGAGTTACATCGGCAATAACTGATCTTGTGGGATTAAAACTGACATTGATTGAAAGATCTAATGTGAGAGAAACCAGGATGGCTACAACAAAGATATTACCAACACCCAGCGTTTCTGAAATAATACCTATATTTGGTAAACTGAGTAGCATTAATGATGCCAGAGTTCCTCCAAATATAATAAATGGCCTTCTGCGGCCATTCCAAATCCACACGTTATCACTGATCACCCCGATAATGACCTGGCCGAAAATACCGGCTATAGGACCCGTAGCCCAAACAATTCCAATCTCATATATTTCAAGACCAAACTCAGTTCTTAAAATCCAGCTGAGTGCGGCAATTTGCACAGCCAGTGCAAAACCCATAGCAGTTGCAGGAAGCGCCAGTATTGCGTAAAAACTATTGGTGAGTTTTTTTTGTATGTCGAGCATTATCTGTTTTTTAATCTGCTATTGTGTCTGGACGGCCGTTACTGATAATCCAAAATTAATGGCTCGTATTTTAATAATTAGTGAAGCAATTTCATAGAAAAGATTGGAATATTTTCTTTAAGTTCGCCTATGTTGAAATGAGTATCATTTGTCCCCTTTTTCAACCAAAAAAATATTCTGTGCAACATCATAACCGATGACCTGTTCCCGGTTTTCTATTTTCAGTGTAATCGGGCCTTTAAGGGGTTCGCGTTTTTTTATGGAGATCAATACACCCGGTATGATACCAATTTCTTCGAAATACCGAAGCAGTTCCGGACTTTGGTCCTTCACTCTCCCGATGATGTAATCGACACCTGTTTCTGCTTCACTTAACGGTTTTGATGCCATCTCTTCGGGCATCGAACCATCCTTTGAAGGAATAGGATCACCGTGCGGGTCGTAGACCGGGTGATTCAGCAACTCTGCAATTTTATCCTCAAACTGTTCTGATATATGATGTTCCAGTTTCTCTGCTTCATCATGAACCTGATCCCAGGAGTAGCCCATAATTTCCTTCAGGTAAAGTTCCAGCAAACGGTGATGGCGGATAATTTCGAGAGCCACCTTTTCACCCGTAGCAGTCAGCTGCACTCCGTAATAAGATTCGTGCTTAACAAGTCCCATCTCAGACAGTCGTTTCATCATATTTGTAACGGATGCCGCTGATACATTCATTGCAGCTGCTATATCTTTGGTACCTATTCCTTTGCTATCACTTTCTTCTTCAAGTGTATAAATAACTTTTAAATAATCTTCGGTAGATTGACTTAATGCCATGGTAATTATTTTGAATTGGCATCTAAGATAGCTGATTGGAACAAAGCTATCAAAAGATGCTATCGTAATTGATCAGAATATTCTTCAAAAGACTGATCCAGATAAGCATCAGACCCGACATACCTCAGCAATGATTCAAATACATCAGCTGACAATAATCCGGGCTGATGACCCAGAATTTCACCATCGTGATTCATAAAATAGGTTGTTGGTGTGCTTTGGCTGCGAAGTGCGTTTGCAAACTGTGCCTGTGTTATATTTTTATCGAGAAATGTCACTTTTTCTTGTGATTCAATATCAATATGAACCAGGATGAAATGATCATTTACTGCTTCAGATACACTTTCGTTCGGATAAACATCATTGTGCATTTTCCTGCAGTATGGACACCACACAGCAAATACGTCCAGGAGTACTTTCTTATCTTCCAGTTTTGCGGTTTCCATTGCTTCTTCGAGTTCCATAATTCTGAATGGAACCTCTTTGCTAATTTGTGCCTCAGCTGCAGAGAAAAAGCAGCCGGTGTAAATTAGTATTAGCAGAGTTATCAGGTGTAGATTCTTCATGCATGAAAGATAAAGATTTCTGTTAAATTTTATTATTCCATTTTTATAACAACAAGTGTCATATCATCGTGTTGCTGTGTTCCTTCACTGAAAGTTTTGACACTGTTAACGATGTTATACATGATTTCTTTTGAAGTGCGTTTATCGCATGATCCAATGACTTTTTGCAGGCGATCATCACCAAACTGACCGTCCATTGTACTGTTAGCTTCAACCACCCCATCTGTAAAGAGAACAAGAATATCATCTTTTTCGAGCTGCAGTTCAGACTCTTTTATGTTTCGCATAAAGGTCTCTCTTTTAGCCATTCCAATACCTATTCCGTCAGGCCTGATTTCTTCCACTTTTTTACTTTTTGCATGATAGTGAAACAGCGGATTATGTCCGGCCCTGGAGAAAACAAATTTCCCTGTCCTGCTATTTAAAACACCAAAAATCAGTGATATAAACGTTCCACGGGGAGCATTTTGCAAAAACAGATCATTTACTTTACCAAGCAGTGAAATTGAAGATTCATTCTCTTTGCATAAGGCATGTAAAACACCTTTTATAAAGGTCATATAAAATGCCGCCTGAATCCCTTTGCCACTCACATCACCAATTGCGACAGCCAGTTTGTCTTCATTAATTGATATGAAATCGTAGTAATCCCCGCCTGTCTCATAAGCCGGAATACAGATACCTGCAAGATCCAGTTTCTGAATACGCGGAGTTCGAACCGGCAGAAACGACTCCTGTACTCCCCTGGCGATCTGGAGCTCCTGTTTTATTCTCTCTTCCTGAGCAAGTTCATCTACATAATCGGGTATGTATCTCGGCAACTCCCTGATCGATCTGCCTTTATAAACGCCAATATATCCTACAACCAGGAATGCGGCGATAACCAGCAGTGAATAATAAAAAATTGCTGCATCCGGGGAGTTTGGTAAAACCCATCCATCAGCTGTAACCACAATCATAACAAATAAAAAAAGAGACAAAAGAGTTGTCAGGGTGTCTGTTTTGGCAAATAAAATTCCAAATCCAAAACCGGCGGCAAGCATCAGAAGAAATTCATACAGAACAGGGCCAAAACCAAGTTGCAGCGGACCCATTAAACTGAATATGATCGCTCCTGTTACACCCATCAATGCTGTATTTTGGGTTTTGTCGCTCAAACGTCCCATTATGATCATAAACGCAGTCTGAACAACAGCATATGAAGTGAAAAGAATGATTAATAGCTCTACAACCGGTGCAAGATAGGTTGTATCGGACCGAAATGTATTTTCAAGCGAGATATAACTTCCGGGAAGTATCAATAGTAACAGTGAAAAAAGGAATGCAAATATAAATGCCATACTTACCGAACGGATAAAGGCTATTCCGACAGGAATATTAAACAGGTGGCCGATACGTACTAAATCGATTGTTCTGATTTTTTCAGCCCAGTGCTGGCGAACCAGTGAATCACCGATTGCAGTGATAATAAAAAAGCCGGTAGATAAAAACGCCGCAAGAAAACCCATTGTCAAAAGCTGAAAGAAGAAGCTCATAAGATCGGGTCCTTCAATCGAGTGCATGTTCGTATAAATCCATTCAATCATGCTGATTATAGGTATAAAGAACCCGGCAAGAACCGCCAGCAATATTGCAGATCTCGTATCAACAACACGGAGTTTAATCCGGATGTAGAGCTGGGCCAGAAGCCAGATAAAAAATATCAGCATTAAAACGGCTCTGCCGCTTGTGATTAGCTGATTGTAGTTAAAATCGGATTCCCAGTAAGAGGAATACACGGGTACCATATGTAAAAGAGCACCTGTTGGTGCGATATGCAAAACCAGCTCATTTTTGTGATAAAGCTGATCATTTTCATGTAAAAATGTAACTTCAGCGGCATCGAAACCCGGATATATTTGGCGTTCTACCGATTCAACTTCAAATTCATCCTGCGGCCAGCCGCTCTCTTCCAGATAGTATAAAGCAATAGAAAAAGCCTGTTCATTATTTAAAAAATGAGGACGGAATCGTAGTCGATTTATGTTGATCTCTTCATCCCGGTTCAAATCAGGCTGAAAATTAAACCGGACTGCTTTCAGAAGGTCTGAATCTGAATTTAATTCAGAAATGTCCTCTTCGGAAATTGAAACAGCACGCCTTAGCGCTTCCGGATTCATAAGCCTGTTGGGAATAAGTTTTTGCTCATTATTAAAAGCGAGCCACTTTCCCTCTTCGTTCAGCTGCACTTCGAGTGTCACAACAGTCTCATCATCACCATCATCACCTTCATCATTCAGAAACCTTGACCCGGGTTGAAGTGATTCTATGGTGGTGTTCCAGTAGAAGACATTGAACAGGTCATATTTTTCTAAAGCCCTGAACTCTTCGAGTGATACTTTCTTCTGCAGACTGTCAAGCAGTCCGGAACGAATTTTAAATGAAGTATTGCTGTATGCCCCGGTATCTGAGAAACCCAGATCATTGAGCTTATTGGTTGCTACACTGTTTGCATTATCACTGCCAAATGAGGCGTCAGCAATTCTGAGCGGATGGCTGAATGAGATAAACCAGAAAAACCCCGCAGCAGCAAGTACTCCGATTATAACGAGAACCCAATCTTTTTTTGCAGTATCCGGAATGAATATCAAAATAATTTCTTTCTTACAATTTAAAGAGCGATAATAATTAAGTTCTTTGTACTTCGTAAAATGATTAAAAAAGTTTCAATGGATCAGGTGTCATTAAGATTATGATCAATATACTTTGACAAAAATAGTTTTAAATTTTATCTCAATAGGAAATAAATTAATCCCGTTTTTTTTAAAAACAAATAAAAATCGGACTAAACAAAAGATTTAGACTATCCATTACGTTCACTTTTCAGCAGGTATAATCAAAATCAAGCTAATTATTCTTCTATGTGTCTGATGGTATTCGGTTTTAAAAATCATTCTGAATATAATTTAATTTTTGCCTCAAACAGAGATGAATTTTATGAACGGCCTTCATTAACAGCAAGGTGGTGGAGTAGTAACATGCAGATTATCGGTGGTAAAGATCTAAAAAAAGGCGGAACCTGGCTGGGTGTTAAAAAAACGGGGAGCTTCTCAGCGGTTACAAACTATCGCGACCCCGATAGTTATAAAAAAAGTGCTGAGAGCCGGGGATCTCTCCCAGTTGAATTTTTGCACAACTCAGATAATCCTGAAAGCTTTTTTGAAAGTTTAAAAAAGAGATCGGATTTATATAACGGATTTAATCTGATTGCCGGCAATAAAGATCATCTGTACCATTATTCCAACATTGAAAATAGAATAAATTCTCTACCCTCCGGAATCCACGGAATAAGCAATGCTATGCTGAATACACCGTGGCCGAAAGTTGAAAGGGCTAAACAACTATTCAGGGATAAATTGAATCAGAACAAAATTTCTGATGACGACCTGTTCAGTATTCTCTCGGACAGAAAAAAATTTGACAGAAAATTTTTACCCAAAACCGGCCTTTCACCCGAAAAAGAGCGCGAGGTATCTTCAATATTTATCAAAACCGACACGTACGGCACAAGATGCTCCAGCCTGCTTTATATTAAAAAGAGTGGTGATATCAGGTTTTTAGAGAGAACGTACAAACCGGGATCTTTAGAGATAGAGAATGAAGTTGAACACAACATAATATTTAAAACAGGGTAATTTCCAGCTTATTACTTCTGATTAAAATTATTCACCTGCTCTTTTGCTCTTTTTTTCACCTCATTATTGCCATCCATTGAAGCCACAGCTTCGTAATATTCTGTTGCCTTTTGAATATTATTTAATTTTTCAGCAGAATAACCTGCATAAAAACCGCCCAGTGTCCGGTAGGTTCTTTGTTGTGAATTTGCCAGGTTTTCGCCATAGCGGAATGCATCTTCGAATGCAAAAAATGCCTGCTGCAGACGGTTATTTTTTAAATGGATCCTGCCCCGCCAGTACATCAACTCTTCTTTCATGATATTTAAAAGCGGGTAATCATTATTTTCCCAATGTGCTATCGCTTTTTCTATCTCTTTAAAAGCCAGATCATATTTACCCATCTGGAACAGACTGCGTACAAACAACCTTCTGTAAAAACTATTGTTAGGATACCTGGTCACAAGTTTTTGAAAATCTTCAACTGCCTCATCAAAATTTTCTTCGTAATTTAGCCTGATAAAACCCAAAAAATAGAGCGCTTCAGGGCCTGCAAAAAGGCTCTCTTTTGCCGCTCGTTCAAGAAGCCGCAGTCCTTCTTCTTTGTCTCCCGAAGGAAGGAACCATGCCATGGTTTTCATAAACGGATATGCTTCCGGCAGGTAAGCAGAATAGTACTTAATGATACCTTCTGCGATAAGATTATCAGCAAAGTCCGGCAAGATCTTTTTCATCGCCTGCTGTGATTGATAAGCAAGACGTCCGTGATTCAAACTGCTGATCCATTCTTCGCGGTTCGACTGGTGCCTGGCGAGATAGCCATTTGCTGCTGCGCGGACAATCAATCCGTCTGGATGGCGGGAATTATTACTCAGAAACCGACCTGCCTGGAAATCCGCTCTCTTCATTTTGTTATAAAATTCATCATCATGGGATTTATTGTCGAGATCCTCAAGAACAACCCACCACTTTTCCATCCCTTCCCAAAGAAGCCAAACCGGGTGATCAGGATACTTTTTCCGCCACGGTTCAAAAATTTTGTCAGCGGCTTCAGGATTTCTGTTATAAAGAGAATCCAGGGCTTGCTGAGCCACAGGCCTGAATTCATCGTTGGTTACCAGCACAATATGCTGTGCTTTCAATGATCCCAAACTTCCAAATAGGAAAAATATCAAAAATATAAAATATCGAATCATACCTTATGGTACTTTAGCTTAAATACTCTAAAAACCAACTCTCTGTAAATTCAAGTGCTTCATTAAATTTATCAGGAAAGTCGTCTTCTTCAAACGGATGGGAAGAGTTGAAAGTATGACCTGCATTTGACAGAAGCCGAATTTCCTTATCTGAAGAGGGGCACTGTTTATATAGTTTTTCAGTGTCACTGAAAGGTACAGATTCGTCCTCTTTTCCCGCGATAAAAAGAGATGGGATGTATAGTTCACTCACACGATTTATAGCCATAATCTTATCCGCATTTTCAAGTGCATCCTCATATACAACTTTTCCCACCCTCATGTTCTGGCCGGTTCTCGCATTCGGAATCTCCGTATAACCTTTCGTTTCCCAGTCTTCTATCATTTGTTCCGTCCAGCGCTCATTGTAATTGGCTACTGCAGACCATGTAACCATACAGTGAATATCCGTATATTCAGCTGATGCGACTACGGCAGTATGACCACCTCTTGAGTGACCCAGAATACCAATTCTATCTGTATCGAGCACTGCTTTATCGGTATAAATATCCTTATTTTTTATTCCTTCAATGACACTGCCAATATCGGCAAGATCCTGCGACAGTGTTTCACGTTCAAACAGTTCCGGCTGGTCAAATTCAGTCATGGATTTTCCTATCCCATTCAGCGATAAATTAAAAGCTACTACCGCAAACCCGGCTCTTGACAATTCCTCGCACAAAGCCGGGAACGGTCCCCAGTCTTTAAAACCTTTAAATCCGTGTACAAAGAGTATAACAGGAAAACTATTTCTTGAACCACCGACTGGTGTATAAAGATCGTAGTTTATGGGAAGATTTTCTGCAGAAGGGATTGAACCGGACTTTTTTGAAACACTGCTGAAACTCATTGGAATCGTTCTATGATTTTTTAAAGTCTAATGTTTGCAATTTTACCATTTTTCTTAAATCGTTAATCTCTTTTTGACGAAGATAGCGCCAGCGGCCCACACGTAAATCTTTATCATTTAACCCGGCATAACGAATTCTTTTCAATTTTGTCACTTCTGCGCCAAAAAATGATACCATTCTCTTTATAAGATGATTTCTGCCTTCTGAAACTGTTATTTCTACAGACAGTGGATCTCTTTTACCACGGCTGACTTTTTCTGCCTTAGCAGGTCCGTCTTCAAGCGGAATACCTTCTAACAGGCGGCGAAGCTCATCGTCCTGAAGGGGACGGTTTGTCTTTACTTCATACGTTTTTTTAACCTTATAGCTGGGATGCATTAATCTGTGAGCCAGGTCGCCGTCGTTTGTTAATACAAGTAATCCCATTGTATTCCTGTCAAGCCGCCCCACCGGGTAAACACGGCTGCCGGTGGCTTCTTCGATCGAATCCATTACTGTATTGCGGTCCTTTTCATCACTGGTGGTACTGATTGTGTCTTTAGATTTGTTCAGTAAGATGTAGACAAACGGCTCCAGAGAGAGAGACTGTTTTTCAACTTCCACGTTATCACTTGCTTTTACCTTCGTACCCAGCTCAGTAACTGTTTTTCCATTGATTTTCACTTTTCCTTCTGATATCAACACATCGGCATCCCGGCGTGAGCAATATCCCGCGTGAGATATATATTTATTGAGACGGATCTCATCTTTGAGGTGATTTTTCTGGTCAACTTCATGCGGCACGTAAGGCTGATTTTTCTTTGATGACCTGTTTTTTTGGCGTCTCATCATTCTGTTCTCTTGATATTATTCATCTGGTTCAATTTTTCCATTATTGTTTTTCTGTTCGCCGTTTAATTTGTTTGGATGTTCACTCTCTTCTGTTTCTCTGTTTTCGAGATAATTATCAATAATATCATCAGCTTCACTATCATCGAGTTCCATCTGCCTTTCCATTAACAGCCGGCGATGCTCTGCCATATCATCGTCACTTAAAATATCTTCAATTTCACGCGGTTTCGGTAACTCATTAACAGAGTTAATACCAAAATGTTTTAAAAAATGATCTGTAGTTTTATAAAGAAGCGGTTTACCCGGTGAATCTGCCCGCCCTGAAACCTTTACCAGCAGTTTCTCGAGCAGTTGCCTGAGTATATAACCTGAATCAACACCCCGTATCTGATCTACCTCGGGTTTTGTAACCGGCTGCCGGTATGCAACGATGGCGAGCGCTTCGATCGCCGACTGCGATAATTTCCGGTATGCATTTTCATGCTGGTAGATACTTAACCACGGATGATATCTGGGCCGGGTCACAAACGTAAAACCTCCTCCTGTCTCCTCTATTCTGAACGAAAGATCATTCTCTTCGTACCGCAGATTAAGCTGATTAATGATCTGTGTTATCACAGGTCGGTCAAGATCCAGTTCATCTTCACTTTCTTTAATAATTGAAGCGATTTTCTGCCAGGGCAGCGGGTCGGGGCTCGAGAATATCAGTGCCTCAATAACAGAACTTAACCTGGTTCCATCGACAAAACGATAATCCATCATAGATTGTAGATTCAAAATCTTCAGTTAATAATCCGGTCAGCCGGAATTTCGTACATGAAAATACAAAAATTAGCTGTCAAAACATGAGAAGGATTGCAGATGCCTGCTATTCAAAAAGAACGGTTTACTGCTCAGATATTTCAGCGTTTGAAGCAGATAAGAGTATGCTCATCTTTCTTAATAATTCGATAACCCAGCAGATGGAAAATATCCGAAACCAAAAACTTTGCAACCCTCAAATCAATTTCAAGACTGTTTTCGCTAAGCAGTTTCACTCCCGGGAGATAACGCAATAACCGGTGCATAAAACTCCTTCTCAGGTAGGCAGAGAATTTAAGCCAGAACGCTGATACCTCATTGATAATAAAAAAACCGTCGTTCCCGGTTTTTTGATAAAGGGGCATAAAAATCCTTCCGCTGACAGGAGCTTTGATCAGTTCTCCCTTTTCGTAAGCCAGCGGCTGATCTTTTTGAATAATATCAAAGTTTTCGAACCCGCTTTTCATTTTAAATTCATAAGGTTCTTCTACGTAATGGTGATACACAATCTCAAAATAGTTGCCGGGTACTTTTGGCTCTGTTTTGAGGCTCTCCTGGTAATCTTCAATCTCTTCATCAGTTAAATCAAGCAGGCCGCAATAATACATAACAAGCCAGATAAAGCTTTCACTCCTTAAAACCGATTCTCTGTCAGCATGTGCACCTGCCTCAAAACCTATTGCTGTAAAACCAAGATTATTGATATAACTCAGCAAGGTACCCTTGATATATTCTTCGATCCCTAAAATCTGCGGGGCCGGAAATTTTCGTGCCAATGCACGATTAGTAAGAGTGTCATTAAAAAGTATAAAAGAGCAGCTGTTTGCTGAGGTGGTATGTATATCAGTAAAAATAAATTCTTCGGTATTTTCGTGGTGTTTTTCGATAATAAGCTTTATGGATTTCTCGATCTCCTGAATTTCACCAAACTCAGCAGTTCCCTTGTAATGTTCTTTGCCATTATTCCTGTTTTCAGAATAGAAAGACTCCCACAACCTGTTAAGATCGGTATCTATAAACCGCAAACCGAGATTGAGTGCTTTTATATTTCCTGTAATGGCGTAAACTGATCCTCTTATTTTCTTATTCTCTCCTGTTATTTTTTCCTTAATTTTCTTTACAGCCTGAATTCCGGCCGGTTCATTCCCATGAATTCCTACGAAAATAACAATAACAGGACCCGGGCTTTCACCTGTACACTGCCATAAGATGCGATCATATTCATAGTCGGTATATTTTTCTAAATCAGTTTTTTGCATTTAAACTTTTGTTCATCTTATTCCAAATCTCTTGCGTATCGCGATCTGTAATGATCCCGATCAATTGATTTTTTTCAATTACCGGCAAACAACTTAACCCTTTATCAATCATAAGCAACATCGCATATTTTATATCTGAATTTGGTCCGATTGTAACAGGGTTCGGTTCCATTACGTCTGCAGCAACTGCAAGCGAATCGTTACTCGAATCAGCAAGATAACTATTCAGCCGCTTTTTTGTAATTATTCCTTTTAAATTTCCGCGGTTGTCTTCCACCGGCACGTGATGGATTTCCCGCCATTCCATAACTTTGTTCACCATTTCTGCTAAATCGTGCTCATTTACTGTAACAAGATCAGTGGACATCACGTTGCTTACAATATCATAAGCGACGTTGAGATCTTCAACCTCTTCAAGAGCTGCGCTTTCCCATTTGTGCACCGGTTTGTCACTCAGACGGCGATTATACATAATGGCTGTTAATGCTACTGAAGCTTCATCCCGGTCGTACTTTTCACGCAATTTCCGGTAACTTTTTATAAGCCATCTCGACCCGGTTCCGTAATTACCGGCTCTCTCTTCAATAATTGACAGATTCCGTTTTATATCTTTATCATTTACTTCTAACCTTTTCAAACCTTCTTCGGCCCGCGGAAGTAATAAATCCAGTATGAGATCTCTTGCCGGCATAAGTTTTCCATTCCAGATCATACCACTTTGTATTCCCCACATAGCAGCTTTATAAAAATTCTCTTTGGCATCATCAAAACTTGTATCGCACCAGATATCTTTGCAATTCTTTGGCATATTACTCATCAAACCTGCCCAAAAAGTTAAATTCGCCATTTCATCTTCAACTGTTGGTCCGGAGGGAATGTAACGATTTTCAATACGCAGATGTGGGATGCCTCCCGATACACCATAGCAGGGACGGTTCCATTTATAAAGAGTTCCGTTGTGTAAACTAAGCGCATCAAGAGATGGGATATTACCATCTTTCAGATCTTCAAGAGAATCTTTCTCTATTTCGGTCATAAAGAGGATTGTATGACGAGCAATATCATTTTTGTATACATCAGTAACACTTTTAATCCAGCGATTTCCAAAAGTAACTCTTTGCTGCCTCTCCCGCAGATGGTATCCTTTCCCGCGGGTATCAATACTTTGCTGGAAAAGCGGAATTCTTGTCTCTGCCCAAAGCTGTTTTCCAATCAGGAGTGGTGAGTTGGCACAAATTGAGAGCACCGGCCCTGAAATCAGCTGTGCCCAGTTGTACATGTCTGCAAAATCTTTCGGTTCCACCTGATAGTGACATTGAAAGCTTGTGTTACAGGCTTCAAACAGAATATTATTATGGGTTAATATGAGTTCATCCACGCCTGTAATATTTAGTTCAAAATCGCCACCCCGCAATTCGGATAAAATTCTGCTAAGCGCTTCATATCTCGGTTTGGGAGTCAGGTAGTTAATCTGAACCGCCCTGTAATCGATAGATGGCAAGATACCGGTCAGAATTATTTTTTCATCACTATCACTTACTGCTTTATCGGCCAGCTTCAGTAAAGATCTGAGCTGAGATTCCATCTTTTTAAAGCAGTTTCCTTTCAATTCGAACGGATCCAGATTAATCTCAAGGTTGTAGCGTGCAAGTTCAGATGTAAACTGTGGATTATCAATTTTCTGCAGAATCTCAGGTGCATTTCTGGAGGGTTTAAAATATTTATCAACTATACAAAACTCTTGTTCTGCCCCGATCCTTCGTTTTCCTTTTTCAATCATATCTTCTCTGATCATCTGATCGATTGCCTCCACATCATGAAGCAAGTGCTTCAGATATTTTTTTCTGGACTCCGGATCTTTTGCTATCGAAAATTTTTGATTACCCATTTTTTTTTATGCTTTTAAAAAAATTACAGTTTGAAGGTTTTATCTCATCTTTTCTTTTTACTTCCGTGAATCATTTTTAATAACCGGGCAGTTATCATCATAAAATTCTGCTCGGTTATGACACCAATCAAACGATTATTTTTTACTACCGGCAGACAGCCGATTTTTTTTGCAGCCATGATATCCATAGCTTCCATAATCGATGCTTCCGGATGAATAGTAATAGGGTTTTTGATCATTACATCTTCTACATATTTATTTGTCTGGTCTTCTTCATTAATAGCCTTATTGTACTCATTGAATATCATTCTCATTGATATCAGTCCGACCAAATGTTTGTTATCATCTTCTACGGGCACATACCGGATTCGCCGCCAATCAATCAGGTTAGAGACAAGCTCAAGAATATCGCCTTTTTCAACAGTGAAAAGATCTGTGGTCATAAATTCCTCTACCAGCAAATTCGACGGCTGCCATGTGTCAAGGTCTTCTGCTTTTGCCAGTCCCCACTTATGCACGGGCTCACCTTTTTTCTGATTTTTGATCATTGCATTGGTAACTGCCGTTAGTGCCTGCTCGCGTGGCATATCCTTAACCAGAGATCCATACGATTTGATCGTCCAGTAACTGCCTGTATGTGCCGATTCAGCCCTCTCTTCTATAATATCCAGGTAGGTAGTAATATCTCCGGTGTCGATATTCTGGTTTTCCAATCCTGCCCGGGCTAAGGGGAGCAGTTCTTTGCGGATCAGGTCAACAGATGTATATCTTTTTTTATCAACCCACCGAAACTTGGTCTCAAGACCCATTTTGGCAGCAGCAAAGAAATTCATCTTTGCATCATCAAAATCCATAACCTTTGATATATCCGGGTACTGCTGCTTCATTCCGCTTAACAGACCCAGCCAGAATGCCGCATTTGCAATTTCATCTGAAACCGTAGGACCGGAAGGAAACAGCCTGTTTTCAATTCGCAGATGAGCTTTTCCATCGCTGATACCATAACAAGGCCTGTTCCAGCGATAGACTGTACCATTATGCACCTGGAGAGCTTTTAGATTAGGAGGATCTCCGTTCTCTATCATTTTTTCGACATCTTCTTCTACATCCGCACTCAGTATCACACGATAGCGTGCGATGTCTTCCTTGTATATTTCCAGGATACTGTTTTTCAGCCATTCATTGCCAAATGTTACTCTTGGACTGCTATCCCTCAAATGTTCGCCAATTTGCCTTGTATCAACCGACTGCTGAAACAGTGCGATTCTCGTTTCATGCCACAGGCGCTTCCCAAAAAGAAGCGGTGAATTTACAGCTACAGCCAGTACCGGGCCGGTAATAGCCTGGGCGTAATTGTATTTTTGAACAAATTCATCCGGTTTTACCTGCAGGTGAACCTGGAACCCGGTGTTGCAGGCTTCCAGGAGCGGGCTGTCAAACCGCATCAAAAGTTCATCCATACCCTGGATACGAAGGTCGTACTCTGAGCCTCTCAGATTATTAATAGCATCACAAAGCGCCCTGTATCGAGGCAGCGGGGTAAGGTTTTTCATATCCAGATCCGATTTCCGGATCGTTGGCAATACACCTGAAAGAGCAATATCTCCGTCAAATTCAAACATCACTGTGCGAAGCTTCTCAATTTTATTCAAAATATTCTCTTCCATCAGGGAGAGGCATTTCCCCTGAAAATCAAGCGGTTCGAGATTCATCTCAAGATTAAAAAGAGCCAGCTCAGTAGTATAACTCTCATCCTGCAGTTTCTCGAGAACCGTTGTGGAGATCGGGGCCGGTTTTGCATTATTATTTACCAGGCACAACTCCTGTTCTGCTCCTATTCGTGTACGGTCAATTTCAAACCAGCCTTCGTCAAGCATCCGTTTCATAGCCCGGATATCTTTTAAAAGGTGTTTGATAAATTCCTGCACCTCTTCCCGGGTTTTTGCAAGCTTTACTCTTTCTTCACCCATATAATTTCATGTGATGCCGTAAAAATTGATTGATCGGTAATAATTGAATTTATTCGGGATAAAGCAAGTCTTTTTTAAGCAAATGAAAAAATTTATATGCCCGCAGTAGCATATCAGCACTGTTCAGAGGGCAGCTGAAATGAAGAACTACTCCACAGCATCCACATCTACATTGATACGAACACTGCTTCCGCCTTTTGGTTTTATTGTTTCATATCGCCTAAAGATATTGTTTAAGAGACGCTCAATAACTGCTGCATTAAAGGTTGTTTTCAGCTTTATATGTGCCTCCCACTGGAACTGGCCGTGCATCCATTCAATTGTTGAAGGTGAAGGGCCAAGAACCGGGTCATCCCCGACTTCGAGTCTCATTGCATCACAAAACTTGTCTGCCACCATTTGAACTTTACTCCATGACGGGCTTTTGAATTGAAATACAATCATGCGTGAGAAGGGAGGAAACTGAAGCATTTTCCGGTTTGCCAGTTCATATTTTGCAAAGGCTCTGAAATCATGAGTCCTGGCACACTGAATAGCCGGATGGTCCGGTTTCCAGGTCTGTACGTAAACCACACCCGGTTTTTCAGCACGGCCTGCGCGTCCGGCAACCTGGCTCAGCAGCTGGTACATGCGTTCGCTTGACCGGAATGAAGGAAACGCAAGCTCAGTATCTGCATTTATAACCCCTACTACAGTCACGTTCGGAAAATTCAACCCTTTGGCCACCAGCTGCGTGCCGATGAGAATATCAGACTCTCCATTTGAAAATTTCTCATATATTTTTTGATGTCCGAATTTTCCGGTCGTCGTATCCCGGTCCATCCGCAACAATCTCGCTCCCGGAAATAACTCCTGTACCTCTTCTTCAACCTGTTGTGTACCGCTCCCTTTCGCTTTCAGGTTAGGTGATCCGCAGAGTTCACAATGCGTATCGGCCCGCCGGGAATATCCGCTGTAGTGACAAAGCAGGATGTTTTTCTTTTTGTGATAGGTGAGGCTTACCGAACACTCCGGGCTTTGCGGGATATGTCCGCAATCTTCACACTGCAGGTACGACGCAAAGCCACGCCGGTTAAAAAGCAGAATAATTTGTTCCTCTCGTTTAAGTGCTCTCTCAATCTCCTCATACAATTCAACAGTGAGCGGCCCCCTCATTGCAGATTTATACTCCAGCAAGTTTAAAATACGAACCTCGGGCATGGTTCCGGAAGGCCTTTGCGGGAGCTGGAGCATCTCATGCTTTCCCTGCCTTACAGCTTCAATCGAAACCATTCCCGGTGTGGCAGATCCCAATACGGCAACCGCGTCCGACATGCTGGCCCGCATAATAGCAACATCCCGAGCATGATATCTTGGCGAGGGATCGAACTGCTTGTAGGAAGAGTCATGCTCTTCGTCTACCACAATCAGGCCGAGGTCGTGAACCGGTGCAAACACAGCGGAGCGCGGACCGATTGCGATGCGTTTCTCGCCCGAGTTCAGACTTTTCCAGGCCTCATACCGTTCACGTGCACTGAGCCGGCTGTGAAGCACAGCAATAAGATCTCCGAAAATCTGGTAGAACCGGCGGACAGTCTGCGGTGTCAGGGCAATTTCAGGAACCAGAACAAGCCCGCCCCTTCCCTGCTCCAGGGCGTGCCTTAATGCGTGAATATAAACTTCCGTTTTTCCTGAGCCGGTAACACCAAACAGTAAAAAACTTTTATACGATTTTGCATTCAGTTCCGATCTGATCTTTTCGAAAGCATTTTGCTGCTGACCTGATAATTTTTTGATGCGTTCAGGTTCGTACTTGCCATTATTTGCATGTGCTGATTCAACAGGTAAATCCACGGATTCAATCCAGCCCTCCTCCTCAATACGTTTCAGGGTATAATCGGTAAAGAGTTCATTCTGCAGCAGCTCCCGGTGTGCAACAGGCAGATCCATTTTACTTATTTCCCGGTAGGCCTGAACCCATTTCAGGTTAAAATCTTTTTCAGGCAATTCAGTCAGAATGTTATCCGGATCCGCAGAACCGGCATGTTTCCAGTGTTTCACCGTGCGGTAATCAATCTTCTGTTTGGGTTCCTCCCAGATTTCGATGACTCCTTTTTTGATCAGTTTCTTCAGAAGGCCCGATTTTCGACCGTCTTTCCAGCGCTTTTCCGCATCTTTAAGAGTCAGGTTTTCTGCTTCGATATCATCCAGCAGCTCGATCTCCTCTCTGCCGGGAGCTCCTTTAAAACCCTTTTTAACTTTGAGTTTTTTTTCCGATATAAAATTCAGCCCTACAGGCAGTGCCGCCTGGATAGCTTCACCCCAGCTGCAGTAGTAAAAACGATGGATCCACTCCGTAAGCTTCAGAAGCTGAGAGTCCATCACCGGTTGATCATCCAGGATTCGCTCGACCGGTTTGGTTTCAAAGTCAGGTTTATTTTCATGCACCCGAACCACCATACCAATCGCAAACTCATTTCGCAGCGGCACCCAGACTCTCATTCCCGGCCTGATACCCATTTTCTTTGAAACATGATAGGTAAACAGCCGGCGGACAGCCGTGGGAAAAGCGATATCTGCTAAGAGAAGATTTTTGGTCATGGAAGAAAGCTATCAAATTCAGAGTAAAAAAATAAACTAACATGTTTTAATTTTTTAGAGGGGATAATTTACATTACCGTTTTTTTTTGACTCTCAGGTCATCTGTTAATGTGCAGGTATTTAAAATAAGATCAAGAACGTTTCACTTATTTATTATCCGTACGTAATTTTTTTAACTCATTGGCTTTCAACTGGTATCAGTATAAGAAAATATTGAAATGACATGGAATTTTTATGGGAGCATCTTTGTTCTTTCTCATATCGACTTACATATTATTTAATAATTTTTTATATAATTAAGTATGCAAGATAACAGATGCATTCCATGAATATTTTGGATGTGACTACCTAACTATAACCTCTAACTAAACATATATGAATCATGATTATAGATACTAAATTCAGCATGATTATTGCTTTTTTACTCTTTACGTTTGGGGCAATTTCTAATGCAACTGCCCAGACCGCACCCGTTCAAATAATTCACAATTCTGCTGATCCTGCTGCAGAACTTGTTGATGTGTATGTGAACGGAGATTTGACACTCGAAGACTTTGCCTTCAGAACGGCAACGCCTTTTACTGATTTGCCTGCTGGCGAAGCGCTTACAATTACTGTAACGGTTGCCGGTGATCCAATTGGAGACGGTGTGGAATTCAGTGGTATTACACTGGATGAAAATGAAACCTATTACGTAGTTGCAACCGGTGTTCTTGACCCTACCGGTTTTGCTGATAACCCGGACGGTGTAGCAACAGATTTTACACTGGATTTAATACCCGGTGCTCTGCAAGCAAGCTCTGATCCAACACAAATTGAGGTCTTTATTTATCACGGGGCAACAGATGCTCCTGCAGTGGATGTTGTAGCACGGGATGTTGCAACACTTGCGAGCAATCTTGCTTACACGGATATCTCCTCACTGATAACTGTTCCTGAAGGACTCTTTTTCCTTGAAGTTAATCCGGCAGGTACAACTACTCCTGTTGAAACATTTGTATGGAACGCAACCGGTCTCGCCGGCGAAGCCGGTATAGCACTGGCAAGTGGATTTCTTGATCCTTCTGCAAATAATGGAGGTGAAGCTCTCGGTGTACTTACCGTTTTACCGACAGGTGATACACAATTACTCGAAACAGAAGCTGAAGTTGATTTGAGTATTGCGGATGCAAGAGCAAAAGGCACAGACGGATTGATTCTTGTTGAAGGGATTGTTACACGTGCACTCGGAGATTTTACTTACATCCAGGATGAAACTGCAGGTATTACAATACGTCAGACCTCCGGTGCTTTTAATGATGCTGTTGCAGGCGGAACTATCGCACCTGGAACCCGGATTGAAATTGCAGGTGTTACTTCTGAATTTGCAAATCTCTTACAAGTAAACGACAGTGACCTGGCAACGTGGTCAGTTCTGGAGCAAGGGGTCGCTTTACCGGATCCTGCTCAATTGACACTTGCTCAACTTTCAGCCAGCGGTGAAACATATGAAGCACAGCTGGTAAGTGTAAGTGATATAACACTCGATCCCGCCGGGGATACAGAATTTAATGCGGGAACAACTTATTCCATTTTAGATGATACTGATCAATCCAATGCAGTATCTTTTCGTGTTCCCAGTGCAGGAGATACGGAATTAGATGGAACGCCGATCGCCGAAAATATTGATTTTACCGGAGTAGTTGGTCAGTTCGACTTTGATGACCCGGCATCCGGTTACCAGTTAATGGGGATATTAGAGACCGATGTAACAGACCTGGATGCAATTGTTGGCCCCTCTGCCAATCTGCAAATTATTCACAACTCGCCGGATCCTGCTGTAAGTTCAGTCGATATCTATGTTAACGGTGATCTTTTTCTCGAAGGTGTTGATTTCCGTACGGCAACACCCTTTACTGAAGTACAGGCAGGCGTTGATCTGAATATCCAGGTCGCACCCGCCGGTGCAGATCTGCAGGATGCTGTTGGACCGATAACAGTTAATCTTACAGAAGACACAAATAACATTGCGGTTGCCTCAGGTGTTCTGGACGAAACGCAATTTACAGGTGCCGCAGGATTTAGTCTTGAACTATTTTCTCCCGGTAAAGTTACTGCTGATGATCCTGCTACCGTTGAGGTAAATATCCATCACGGATCACCGGACGCACCAGCAGTAGATATCTTCCTGACGCAAACAGGTGATACTCCCGCAGTTGAAAATCTGGCGTATCCTGAATTTACCGGCTATGTACCAATCGATCCCGTTGATGAGGTGATCGGTGTTGCAGGTACCGGCGGAGAAGTTTTTGTAGAGTTCGCCGCACCACTCGCTGATCTTGACCTCGAGGGTACAGCTCTTACAGTGCTTGCTTCCGGCTTCTTCGATGAAGCAAATGCAACGGAGGAGAGTCAATTTGCATTGCTTGCCGTACTGCCTGACGGTACCGCGCTGGTACTCCAGGTTTCCGGAACTGAGAACCAGGTGGAAACAATTGCAGAGCTCAGAAGCCGTGAAGCAGACGGTTCTACCGTTTATGAGTTGACCGGCGAAGCGATACTTACTTTCCAATCTACATTCAGGGGCCGTAAAGTACTTACCGACGCAACTGGGGGAATTGTCATCGATGATGATGGCGGTGTAATCACCACTGAGTATAACCGTAATGATGGCATCACAGGCCTGAAAGGAACCCTGAGCACTTTCAATAATCTTCTTCAGTTTGTACCGGCAGAAGATCCCGGACCGGCTACTTCTACAGATAATGTTGTCAACCCGGTTAAACGGACATTTGATCAGCTGACTAGTGGCACAGGCATTTCCCCGTTCCAGGGACAGCTTGTCTTTCTGGAAAATGTAACGGTAGACGAAGCCGGACAGACCTGGACAAACGGAACAAACTATACTCTCATCGATACTCTTGACAACTCATTTACCCTCAGAGTCGATCGTATTGAGGAATCCATACTGGAACCCGGAGAGCAGACATACGTAGGTACAACCATTCCTTCTGAACCGATCAATGTGATCGGATATATCGCACAGTTTAATGAAACTGTGCAGATCGTACCCAGAAAACTGGGAGACTTCCAGGACTTTGACGCACTTTCGTCATTTACACTGACTGCTCCTGAAAACGGTGCTACGATTCCGGTAGAGGGCGAATCAACCGAGCTGGTTGAAGTATCATGGGAAGCCACTACATCTATCACAGATGCATCCGTTACCTACCGGTGGATAGCAACAACACCTGATCTTCTGTTCAGTGTGCCGCTGCTCGACATACCCTCAAACCTTTCCGGTGAAAATCCTGCACTTACCGTTACCAAAGGGTTCATTGATACAACGATGGAACAACTGGGTGTTCAGGTTGGTGAAGATGCAACGATTAAATGGACAGTAGTTGCAACCGACGATGAAAACATTAAATATCCGGAAGAGTCATTTACTGTCACTTTCAGTCGCGGAGTGGTTACAAGTAACGAAGACGACTTCTTTTCAGATCGTCCGCAGGAGTTTGAATTAAATCAAAATTTCCCGAATCCGTTTAACCCCACTACCCAGATCACATTTACGTTGCCCAGTGCATCAGATGTAACACTGGATGTATTTAACACACTGGGACAGCGGGTTGCAACACTTGTAAACGGACAGCGCTCAGCAGGAAGCCATACGGTATCCTTTGATGCGTCTAACCTTTCAAGTGGAATGTACCTGTACAGAATACAGGCAGATAATTTCTCACAGGTACGAAAAATGATGCTTATTAAGTAAGTGAATCATTCAATTCATTTAAAAGCCCGCAGTGCTTACTGCGGGCTTTTTTTATGTCTTGCAAATCTGAACAAAATCCTACCCTGGATTGTTTTAATTAATGTGCGTAAACAAAATTTATTTAATTTCAGTGGAGATAAAATTATGGCTGCAAAAAAAATACTAATGATCGTGGGTGATTATGGTGAAGACCTGGAAATCATGGTTCCTTTTCAGGCACTTCAAATGGTTGGTCATGAAGTTCACGCTGTATGCCCTGGCAAAAAGAAAGGAGAACACTGTCCTACGGCAGTTCACGACTTCGTAGGGGATCAAACCTACATGGAAGGCCTGGGTCACAACTTTACCCTGAACTATAACTTCGACAGTGTTGACCCGGAAGATTATGACGCCCTGGTGTTGCCGGGCGGGCGGGCACCTGAATATTTGCGCTTGAATGACGAGGTTATTTCAAAAGTGAGAAACTTTGTTGAAAAGGATAAACCAATCGCTGCACTCTGTCATGGTTTGCAAATTCTGGCTGCAGTTGGTGGCATCGAAGGAAAAAAATTAACCGCATATCCCGCCTGCGGTCCTGAAATGAAACTTGCAGGTGCTGATTATGTGGATGTTGAGGTTACAGAGGCTGTGGTTGACGGAAACCTGGTAACTACACCTGCATGGCCGGGACATCAAAAGTGGCTCGCAGAATTTTTGAAAATCCTGGGTACTGAAATTATCCATTCTTAAAATTACTTTTCAGAGCATTATTTTTTTACATGGTCAGATTTGGCTAATAATATTTTTTGATGCATAGAATTTTATATATTTTCATATAGATATTTTTCGCCCAATTTTCATGGTAATTATTTACTTTAATATTTAACCAGATGTCAGATAAATATTTCGGGAAAAATTTTAAAACCATGTCTCAATAATTTATGAATGAGTGCAATAACCGTTAATAATCTTTATAAAATTTTTGGAAAAAAACCTGAACAGGCAATTCCAATGCTTCAAGATGGTGTTTCAAAGCCTGAAATTCTGGAACAAACAGGATGTACAGTAGCAATTAATAACGCTTCTTTCGAAATCCACCAATCTGAAACCTTTGTTATCATGGGGCTCTCCGGAAGCGGCAAGTCAACTGTACTGCGTTGCCTGAACCGATTAATTGAACCTACGGATGGAGAAATTTACATCGGCGAAGACAATGAAGATATACTCAATGTTGACCATGAACGATTGCTTGATTTGCGACGCAAAAGAATGTCGATGGTTTTTCAGAATTTCGGACTCTTTCCCCACAGATCGGTTTTGAATAATGTGGCTTACGGACTTGAAATAGGTGGTATGGCTAAGCCGGAAAGAGAAGATAAAGCAATGAAAGCAATCGATCTTGTTGGCCTTAAAGGTTATGAAAATATGAAGCCATCGGAATTAAGTGGCGGAATGCAGCAGCGGGTTGGTCTTGCACGGGCACTCGCTAACGAACCCGAAGTTCTATTGATGGATGAGGCTTTTAGTGCACTTGACCCGCTTATACGTGCCGATATGCAGGAAGAGTTGCTGCAGATACAGGACCGGATGCATAAAACAATTGTATTCATTACTCACGACCTGGATGAAGCTCTGAAAATTGGTGACAGAATTGCGATTATGAAAGATGGGATGATTGTGCAAATAGGCACGCCTGAACAGATTTTAACCGAGCCCGAAACAGATTACGTAAAAGCGTTTGTACAGAATGTTGATCGGACAAAGATTATAACCGCCGGCAGCATTATGCGAAAGGCTCCGTTTGTCAATATAAAAAAGGACGGACCAGGAGTTGCTGTCAGAGAGATGGAGCAGCATGGTGTATCCACTACCTTCGTTATTGATGGCGATCGCAAATTCAAAGGAATTGTTTCGATTGAAGATGCCGTAGAACTGCACAAAAAGAAAATCAAAAGCCTCGATACAATTATACAAACTGATGCCAAATCAACCTCACCTGACACTCCCATCAAGCAACTTATTGGGACTGCGATCGAAACCAGTCATCCCATTGCAGTGATTGACGAACAGGGAAAATTTCTGGGTGCCGTTGACCGTGCTTCGATTATCAGTGAAGTCAATTTGAACGATCCTGACTATGTGGATGAAAATGAAAAAGCAGACATAGCCGATAATAAAGAAGAGGTGCTCAAATGATTGATATTCCTGTTGGAGAGTTTTTTGAATTTATTATACAATGGCTGATCGATAACCTGAGTGGATTTTTTGATCTTATTACGGCAACTGTAAGTGCAACCCTGACAGCATTTGAGTCAGTTTTGATGTTTCCTCATCCGCTCATTATGATCTTTCTTTTCTCTGCCATTGCCTGGTATATATCCGGCTACGGTGTTGCTGCTTTTACGCTTGCTGGAATGTTCGTCATTGAAGGCATGAATTTATGGCCTCAGACCATGGATACCCTGGCGCTCATATTCACTGCTGTGATTATCGCTTTGATTATTGGCATTCCCGTAGGTATTTGGGCTTCTAAAAATGACACAGTTGAAAAAATTGTCAGGCCCATACTCGATTTTATGCAGACAATGCCTGCATTTGTCTACCTGATACCTGCTGTTCTGTTTTTTCAGCTTGGAAAAGTACCAGGAGTGGTAGCAACTCTTGTCTTTGCCACTCCTCCGGCCGTGCGGCTTACCAATCTTGGAATCAGGCAGGTTCCCGAAGAGATTAAAGAGGCAGCACTGGCATTTGGGTCAAACTCCAGGCAGATGCTTTATAAAGTTGAACTCCCTGTTGCATTGCCAACCATCCTGGCTGGTGTAAATCAAACGATTATGCTTGCTCTTTCAATGGTTGTTATTGCTTCTCTTATAGGCGCCGGCGGACTGGGCCAACCTGTTCTGGTTGGAATCCAGCAATTAAACATTGGACTGGGCTTTGAAGGCGGGATTGCCATAGTTATTCTTGCCATTTTCCTTGACAGAGTTACCCAGTCGCTGGGAACAGCTACGCAAAAAACTTAATTCTAATCAAACAAACTAACATTCAAATCAAATAATAAGAGGTTTTATTATGAATACACAGAATACATTAAAAACCTGCACAGGTTATTTTTTGGCAATCTTAGTCAGTTTCGGACTTTATGCCACATCCTGTGCACCTGAGGATGATACCACGAAAACCGCTGATCTTGTCTATGTAAACTGGGCTGAAGGAATAGCTTACACAAATCTTGCAAAAAACGTTCTTGAAGAAAAGATGGGATATACAGTTTCAATTACTTCGGCGGATGTCGGTCCTGCCTATACAGCTATTGCCAACGGCGACCAGGATGCTTTTATGGAGACATGGCTGCCCGTTCTGCACCGGAACTATATGCAGAGATTTGAGGAGGATATCGTAGATCTAGGACATGTATATGAGGGAACTCAAAGTGGTCTTGTTGTACCCGAATATGTTGAGATTGACAGTATTTCTCAAATGAATGAATACAGGGATGAATTTGACGGTGAAATAGTCGGGATAGATGCCGGTGCCGGGATTATGCAGACAACCGAGGAACTGATTCAAGAGTATAACCTGGATTATGACTTACTGACATCAAGCGGGCCGGCCATGACAGCCGCACTCAGCAGCGCAATCGAGAATGAGGAGTGGATCGTGGTAACCGGCTGGCAGCCACACTGGAAGTTTGGCCGGTGGGATCTGAAGTTTCTGAAACAGGATGAAAATAAAACGCTATGGGAAACCGGGAACATTCATATCATGGGCCGTAAAAATATCGAAGAAGATAAGCCGGTACTGGCTCAGTTTCTCAAAAATATGTTTTTCAATGAAGAGCAACTCGCAGACTTGATGGTTAAAGTAAATGAATCTGACCAGGATGTGGCAACGGTTACCAAACAATGGATGAATGAACACGAAGAGCTTGTAAATAGCTGGATACCGGAAGAAACCGGTGAAATGGCTGCAAACTGAAATCTGTTTTAAAGACGAATCTACTGCCGGGACTTTACATTTCAAGTGAAGTCCCGGTATATTTTAATCCGGGAAGAGGCAGCAAATCTGTTTACCTGTTTTGCCCTGAACTTTCTGCTTTCTCATCAATATACCGATTCACATTCTCTTCCAATACATAAAGCGGTACACTGCCACTCAGCAAAACCACATCATGAAATTCACGGATGTCAAATTCCTCCTTAAGTTCGAGTTCGGTTAAATCTCTTAACTCACGAATTTTTATCTCTCCCATTTTGTAGGCAAGTGCCTGTCCCGGCCAGAAAATATAGCGATCAACTTCAGATCGGATATTATGCAATGAGAGAGCTGAGTTCTGTGCCATATAATCAATAGACTGCTGTCTTTCCCAGCCCATTGAATGAATTCCAGTATCTACAACAAGCCGAAGTGCACGCCACATCTCGTAACTCAGCCGGCCAAAATTACTGTACGGATCTTCGTAAAATCCAACTTCAAGACCCAGCCTCTCAGAATAGAGTGCCCATCCTTCTGTAAAGGCAGTAAAGCCGGAAGCCGTTCGGAAAACCGGAAGATTTTGCAGCTCTTGCTGCAGAGCAATTTGCAAATGATGACCCGGAACTGCTTCGTGAAAAGATAGTGCCTCTATTTCATATAGTGGCCGGCTGTTCAAATTATGAGTATTCACAGCATAGTAACCTGCTCGGGTTCCATCAGCAGCTCCCCGGCTGTAATAGGCGGTAGTAGTTCGTGGTGCAAGGTAAGATGGCACTTCCCGTATGCCATAGGGCAGCCTGGGAAGTGTTTTAAAAAGTTCTGGCAATTTTCCATCCATCTTTTTTAAAACAAGCGCAGTCTCTTTTAAAAGTTCTTCCGGACTATTTGCATAGAATCGCGGATTTGATCTCAGGAACTCGACAAAGGTATCAAAATCATCCTCAAAATCTTCTTCTTCAACGATTTTCATCATCTCCTCACGGATTCTTTTCACTTCGCGCAATCCTTCCTGATGCACCTCTTCCGGTGCAAGATCCAGTGTCGTATACCTGCTAATCAAAAAATCATAATATTCACTGCCGCCTTCCAGGTCTGTGATACCTATAGATTCCGATCCATTTGGGATATAGGTTTCTGTGAGAAAATCCCGAAGTCTCTCATATTCAGGAACAATAACATTCCGAATCACCTCTTCCGCCCGTGAGATCAACAGTTCCTGTTCTTCCGGCTCAACTGAGACCGGGAAATTTGTAAATGGTTCAAACAGAACACTTTCAGAAGGATCATCCGTAATGTGAGATTCAACTGACTCCACATAGTTATCGAACACAACTTTTGGCCGTACCCAGTTTTCTTCAATTCCCTTTTCCATTCGTTCAATAAATCCATCATTGTATGATGGGAACGCTTCAAGCCGCTTCAAATAGTTCTCATAATCTTTCCTGTTATTGAGAGGAACCCGGTTGGACAGATCCGCAAACGTTGCATGATAATCCCACCATCCGTTCAGCGGCAGAAGATGCCCGTTCAACTCATAATTTGTGATATCATTTTCGAGCTGCAGCTTAAATATATCGTAATTGATTTGATCCTCGCGTGAAAGCCGCTGGTATGAAATTGACTCAAGCCTGTCAAGAAAATTTTTATTTTGATTATACCTCTCTTCAAGTGCATCGAGTGATGTATCCGGGAGCTTGTCATTAAATTTGTGCACTCCCTGGTCGGTAGCAAACAGCGGATCGGCTTGAAGCCGATACTCATAGTGATCATCAAAAAGCTCCTGAAGATCCTCTTCGGGATAGCCGCAGCTCATTAAAAGCAGCAGTAAGGGAAACAGAATAACAGAGAAAAATTTCATTTTGTTTATTTTTAAGCCTGATTTCGAAAACATTTATACTATGAAATGTAAATAAATTATCAGTTTAACCCGATATAGAATTTCAGTTCTGTCCGTTATTTTGCTCTTTTGATTTTACCGTTACTTATTCTCAACAAATCTGCAATTAAACAGTTCAACATTCTCAGCAGGATCTCTCGACTCCAACCGTCCTCGCTGCCGGTTCGCAGGTTTCCGTTACCAGTGACAGGATCGTTCATATTCATCCGGCGGCGCATACGGCTTGTAAAATTAGTATAGGGTTTGGAGTTGCGCCGCCCGGACTCACTCCCGCGGTCATTGTCGTGTCGAGCGTAATGAGGAGCAGAGCGACGAATGGAGTCGAGACATCTCCCGGTGCAGGCTTGCATTGGTGTGGGAGTAACAAGGATCTCATGCTATTAAAGGCTGATGACTGGCCCGGGATAGGTTTTCCCGATTTCCATACCGAACAGTACCTGCTGGTCCGGCGTCATCTTCCAGGGCTCATGGATAAATTCAGAAGGAACCAATTTTAATTCCGGAATCCAGTGACGGATATACTCCCCTTTTTTATCATATTTTTTACCCTGATGGATGACATTAAACCGGCGGTTTCGGGGATCAAGTCCTACAGTAGCATTGTAAGCCCAGTTACCCCAGTTGCTGCACACATCGTAATCGATCAGTTTCTCTTCGAACCATGATGCACCCATTCGCCAGTCAATATTCAGATCCTGGGACAAAAAGCTGGCTGCATTTTGCCTGCCCCTGTTGCTCATATATCCTGAAGAGTTGAGTTCACGCATATTTGCATCAATAAAAGGGATGCCTGTCTCTCCTTTCGCCCATGCCTCAAACAGGTATTCGTTTGCCTGCGGATTCATCTTTTTTCCCTGGATTCCACCCGGTTTAAAAATCTTGTTTCCATGTTTCAAAGCTGAAAACCGAAAATAATCCCGCCACATCAATTCAAATATCAGCCAGTAAGTTGAACTGTTTTTTTCCCGTTCATTTTCATACGCTTTCACCTCATCATAAACTTTACGCGGAGATAATGATCCGTTCGCAAGCCAGGCTGAAAATTTTGATGAATAATCAGCACCTAAAAGCTGGTTTCTCGTCTTTTTGTAATTTTTAAGATGGTTGCCTTCCCAAATATATTCCGACAATCTTTTCAATCCGCTTCTCTCTCCGCCTTTAAACTGAAGTACAGACCGTTTATCTATTTTGGCATTCTCCATTAACAAATCTTCACAGGCAGGTATCTTTCCGGCATTCTGAATCCGGGCAAATACCAATTTGTTCTGATAATCTGCCTGTTTTCGCAATTCAACTTGCTTTTCAATTTTTTTTCTGAATGATGTAAAAACATCGGGAATCGCATCAGCATCAAAAGGAAGATCATTCAGATGGTATAATGTAGAGTCCCAAATCCAGGTAACAGGCACCGCGCTATTTTTCTCAAGTGATTTTTCAACATTTATCTCTTCACTCGTCACCTCTTTAGGTGCAAATATTCGGCTAACCGGGTAATTATTCAGCAGTTTTGGAATTTCAACTTCAGGCTTGCCGACAGAAACAATTAAATCTCCGCCTCTTTCAGCCAGATTATGCTTAAGGTCTGATACCGATTCTATTAAAAACTGTGTCCGGATCTCTCCGGTTTTTAAGAATCCATACCTGTTTTTTAAAAAGTGTCTCTCATCAAAACAGTAAAAGCAGATGACGGGGCCATTCTCAGACGCAGCTCTCAATACCGTGTTATCGTGAAGTCTTAGATTATTCCTGAACCATACAAGTTGAATCATGCCGGGTATAATTACTGTTTTGCAGATCTGTTTAAAGTGATTTTACAACATTCACAACTTTTAAAAAGTTTGATTATGTAATCTGTTCATAATTTTTTATATAAATAAAGCTGCTAATTTAATCTGACTAATGAAACCATCTGCAGGCATTCTTTTACTTTCTCTCTGTTTTTTACTTTCGTGCACTTCCGGGACGGGATCAGGTTCTGTAACACCTGAACCGGGACAGGTTGATTATCTCTCGTACCCCGAAGGTTTTAAGGTTGAGCTTTTTGCAGAGAATGTACCCAATGTGCGCGCTATGGCAGTAAGTCCCAATGGTGTGATTTATGCCGGTTCACGGGGTGCAGGAAATGTTTATGCTATACTGGATCTTAATAATGATTTCCGTGCTGATTCTCTGATAACGATCGCATCCGACCTGAATATGCCTGTGGGAGTAGATTGGAAAGACGGAGATCTCTACGTGTCGGCTGTCGACAGGATTCTTCGGATTGAGGATATTGACAATAATCTTCAAAATCCGCCTGACCCGGTAGTGGTAACAGATCAATACCCGACAGAAACGCATCACGGATGGAAATATATTGCGTTTGGTCCGGATGATAAACTCTATGTTCCGGTTGGCGCACCCTGTAACATCTGTGAACGGGAAGAGGAGATTTTCTCCACCATTACCCGGATCAATCCGGATGGCTCAGAGATGGAAATAGTTGCACAAGGAGTCAGAAATTCAGTCGGATTCGACTGGCATCCCGAAACCGGTGAGTTATGGTTTACAGAAAATGGCCGGGATATGATGGGTGATAACATACCTCCTGATGAACTGAACCGGCTTGAAGAACCCGGACAGCATTTCGGGTATCCCTACCTGCATGGAAATGATATTTGGGATCCCGAATTTGGAGAAAAAGGAAAAGAGCTTGATATCAATTTCACAACCCCGGTACAGAATCTTGGACCGCATGTTGCAGCACTTGGAATGCTGTTTTACAAAGGCGAAATGTTTCCTGACGAATATAGGAATCAAATTCTGATTGCTGAACACGGAAGCTGGAACAGAAGTGAAAAAATCGGATACAGGGTAACTCTCGTTCGACTTGAAGGAGGTGAGGCAGTTTCTTACGAACCTTTTGTAGACGGATGGCTGCAGGAGGATGAAACCGTATTGGGAAGACCGGTTGACCTTGTCCAGTTACGCGACGGGTCTCTGCTTGTATCAGATGATCACCGGAACAAAATCTACAGAATATCATATAACAAGTATAACCAGAACGCATAAAAGATAAAAAAATAGCGTGTATCTCTCAGGAAAATATACCGATTTCGGACTCCTTCTTCTCCGCGTAGGACTGGGTGTTCTGTTTATACTTCACGGGTTTCCCAAACTTTTTGGAGGTCCTGAAATGTGGGGCCGGGTTGGAATGGCAATGCAGAGTATTGGCATTGATTTTGCGCCTGTATTTTTTGGTTTTATGGCGGCTTTTGCAGAATTCTTCGGCGGAATACTGCTCATTTTCGGTCTCTATATGATGCCCGCACTTCTGCTGTTAATAATCACAATGGCGGTGGCATCTTTGCATCATGTGGCCCAGGGTGATTCTTTTTCTCAAATTGCGCATCCGCTCAAAGCTGCCATTGCATTTGCAGCTCTACTTCTTACGGGACCGGGTCGCTACAGTATGGATCAGAAATTAAAACGAAAGCGCCGGCGTTAGATATCTTTCTGTTCAGGTTCAGAGAGATCCTGTAAGGCTTCTGAACTTCAGAGCCCAGACCCTCCAAACCGCTTCACGCACAATCGATTTACTCATCTTGGATTCTCCTTCTTCCCTTTCCCTGAATATGATTGAAACTTCTTTCAGTTTGAAACCTGCATTCCAGGCCCTGAAATGTATTTCGATTTGAAATGCGTAACCATTCGATCTGATTTTATCAATATCGATGTGTTCAAGTACCTCCCGCCTTATGCATTTAAACCCGGCAGTGGTATCCTTGATAGGGAGACCTGTAATAAAGCGGGCATAAAGGTTTGCCCCGTACGATAAAATTAGCCGGCTCAGCGGCCAGTTTACAATACTGATTCCATCAGAATATCTGGACCCGATAGCGACATCTGCTTCACCTTTTTGGACTGGTTCAATAAGTTTTGGAAGATCTTCCGGGTTGTGTGAAAAATCAGCATCCATTTCGCATATAAACTGGTATTCATGTTCAAGAGCAAACCTGAACCCTCTTACATACGCTGTTCCCAAACCACACTTTTCCTGTCGCTCTATTAAATGAATTCTGTTTTCGTATAACTTCTGTTTTTGCCGGACAATTTCAGCTGTTCCATCGGGCGAATTATCATCCACAATCAGTAAATCAACCCAGACAGGCAAATTCATAATATTGTCTATCATCTTGCTGATGTTATGAGCTTCGTTGAAAGTGGGAATAATTACTAATGAGTTTCTGCTTTTCACTTTACTTCCCCTTGGCTCTTACAACAGTAAAAATTGTATTTATCAAGATCTTGAAATCCATTCTCAAAGACATATTTTCTACATAAAAAAGATCGTATTTTGTTTTTTCAATGACATCATCGAGAGAGGTGTCATATTTCCACTTAACCTGTGCCCAGCCTGTAATTCCGGGCTTAACCCGAAGGCGTCTTGTGTACAGAGGAATCTGTTTCTGAAATTTTTCGACAAAATGCGGCCTTTCCGGACGAGGACCTACCAGACTCATATCACCTTTCAATACATTTATAAATTGTGGTAACTCATCCAGTCGTAATTTTCGAAGCCACTGGCCAACATTTGTAATTCTCGGATCGTTGTCACTGGCCCATGTTGGCCCGCTCTTTGCTTCGGCATTATCTATCATTGTTCTGAATTTATACATCGTGAAATTTCTGCCGTTACGCCCAACCCTCTTTTGACGATAAATAACCGGGCCTTCTGAAGTAGTCTTAATCAAAATCGATATAATAATTATAAGTGGTATCGATAACAGGAGCACAACCAGGGAAACGATTACATCAAGCATTCGTTTTAAAAATCGTTCATGGTAAGAAAGAGGCGCAGGTGATACGTCAACAAGAGGAAGTCCAAAAATTTGATTGGTTTTATTGAGACCGTTCACAAGCTGAAAAAAGTCGGGCAGAAGTTTCAGTGATATGTCGGGATAATCCACACTGCTGATAACACGTACCAGGTCTTCTCTTCGTTCCGGTTCCAGGGCAACAATCACCTCCTGTATCTCTAGATTGCTGATCACCGATCCGATTTCCGATAATTCACCTAAAATCTCTTTTTCATTAACCAGCGGTTCCGATTCCCCTGCTTTGCCGTTAAGATGAATAAAACCCAACACCTGCATACCAAGAGTTTTATTTCTTTGAAGATCTTCAAAAACCGTTTGGGCTGATTTTCCCGTACCTACAATAATGGCCCTGTGCAGTCCTTTTCCCCTCACTGCATACATTCGCTGAACAGTTCGGATTACAAACCGGTTAACAGAAAGACAAAATCCTACATAAAAGAAATAAATAGCCGTTGTGCTTATTGCGTCCTGGAAGTTAATTCTGGGATCGAGTGTGGAAACAAAATACAAAATTAATGTACCTGTAATCGTGGCCTTCAATACCTTCAGGAACTCGTCGAACCTGGAAATGAGGTATAACTTTTTATAAAGTCCCATTCCTGAAGTAACTGTGAGCCAGAAAGCCACATGCACAAAACCCAATGTAAGCGGGGTAAAACTACTTCTTTCTATAAATTGATCCAGCATGCGGGTCTCCGTGATATAAAACAGAAACCAGGCAAGACACAGAATCAAGGCATCCAGAAGAAAAGTAAACGTGATTTCTCTGAAACGATTTATTCTTGGCAAACTATTTTTCGAAAATTATTATTAATGGACAATGAAAATAACGATTTTTCAGCATCCTAAAACAAATTTATAATTAATTTCCATAACTCACTTGTTTACTCATTTAAAAACCTCCGGAAAAACCAAAGCCCGCCTGGGAATTCTTGATACAGATCACGGCAAAATTGAAACTCCGATTTTTATGCCTGTGGGAACTGTCGGCTCAGTAAAAGCGGTAAAACAGGACGAGCTGGTAAACAAAGTGAAAGCTCAAATCATACTGGGAAACACCTACCATCTTTACCTTCGTCCCGGCCTTGATATCATGAAGGATGCCGGCGGACTGCATAAATTCATAAACTGGGAGAAGCCCATTCTTACCGATTCGGGTGGGTACCAGATATTCTCACTCTCTGATAATCGTGAGCTGACTGAGGAGGGGGCTCACTTTAAAAGCCACCTTGATGGATCGAAACATCTCTTTACAGCAGAAAATATTGTTGATATTCAGCGAACCCTCGGTTCAGATATTATCATGATCCTGGACGAATGTCCTCCCTACCCTGCCGATTACGGGTACGTGAAAAACTCCATGGAACTCACCCACCGATGGGCTAAACGCGGGCGAAATGCTTTTAACCGGACAACATCACTTTACAGCCACAGTCAGTTTCAGTTTGGGATTGTTCAGGGCGGAACCTTTCCCGATCTTCGGAAAGAATCCTCTGAATATATGGCCTCCCTGGATTTTGAGGGTCTCGCGATTGGCGGACTCAGCGTGGGCGAGCCTGCCGAACTGATGTACGAGATGACAAACCTGAACACTGACGTCCTTCCTGCCGACAAACCGCGTTATCTTATGGGTGTTGGAACACCGGCCAACCTGCTGCAGTGTGTGGCGCTCGGTATCGACATGTTTGATTGCGTGATGCCAACCAGGAATGCCCGCAACGGCATGCTTTTCACAAAGCACGGTACCATCAATATCCGGAATGCCAAATGGAAACACCATCACAAACCGTTTGATACTGATTTCCCGACTGATCTCTGCAGCAAATACAATATGAGTTACATGCACCATCTCTTCCGGTGTAATGAGATCCTGGGGCTTGAGCTCGCCTCTTTGCACAATCTCACATTTTATCTTTGGCTGATGCAGGAGATCAGGAACCGGATCAAAGACAATTCATTTGCCGGCTGGTATGATGATATGTCAAAGACAGTTGATTCAAGAATTTGAACAATTAACCGGTTTGCACGGATTTATGGAATTGTAAAAACAGACAGTTAACAGTATGCAGAAAGCAATCAATAAATCCTCGTGAAACCTTGTGTCATCGTGCCCTCGTGGCAAAATAAAACATCAGCGCAACACTGCGGATTTATCTGCGAGACTCAACGAGAGAAATCACCGGGATTGTATCAAAAAGCTATCAGAGACAAGTCTTAGAAAGCAATTTATAGCTCTGAGAACTGATCCAGGATCGATCCGTTTAAAAACGATTTAATCAGAATATCCACATCAAACCATACCGAATAGTTCTGAAGATAGTACAAATCAAATCTCTGCCGGTTCTCAGAGATATAATTATCATTCTTATGCAGTTGCCAGTAACCTGTGAGACCGCTTTTATATTTGTAATTATATCCGTTACCGCCCGCCAGGATTAAATCCGAACCTGTGAAGCTGATCTTACCGGTCAATACGTGCAAACAGCAGAGCCACCGGTTCACCCACTTATGATCACGAACAGGTTTCAGAAGAGTCATTGATGTCATTTTCTTGCCATCGTAGCAAGGAATTTTTCCGGATTTGTTTTTGTGCATCAGCCAGCCGAAAAAGACAAAGGGGGTCAGCAGCAGAATCGCTGTAAAACTAAATACGATATCAAAAGCTCTTTTCAAAAAGCGTTGCAGCGGATTTAAAAACGACATATCAGCCTCTATAACAGCAATATCATCCAGGTATTCAACATTAGCTTTCCCAAGTAAAAAGTTGATATCTGATGAGACAATTTTCGATTCAGCATCCAGGTATTTGATTTTTTCAAGCGATTTCAGGATTTCACTGAACGAAAGAGCATCTGTAAGGTAGTATATTTGATCAGCTTCTGTAGCCCTGATCAGCTCCGGCAGTTGTTGAATGGACCCGATTACCGATACACCTTCAATCTCGGTTTTACCGTCCCACTTTTCCTGGTGAATAATTCCAAGTATCTTTTTTTGTCTGCCGGCATTAGCAGAAATCTTCCTTACCAGGTCTGCAGTCTTTTCACTTACCCCCGCTATCAGTATTCCCGGCGTTTTGAAACGCCCCCTGGCAGATACCGAATCTTTGGAAAAATTCAGGCGCAGTATACGTACCAGGGCAACTGAGAAAAAACCCAAAACTCCGCTTACTGCAAATATTATACGAGAAAAAGCAAGTTCCCTTGCAAAAAAGGCAATCACGGCCAGCGTTGCAAAACTCATCACCACAGCTTTCAGACTGCCAATCACAGAGTACCTGTGCTTGCTGACGATACCAAATAGCTGACCGTAGATAAGATAGAATATTGACAAAATGAGATTCAGTGACAAAAATTCAAATCGAACCCGGTTTGAAATTTCAACCGGATCAAAGTTAAACCTCGCTGCGTAGCTGATCAGAAGTGCCAGGTTAAGGATCAGCAGATCAACAATCACAAAGCGATGTTTTTTGATGAATACTGAACTCATTGAGACAATCGATCTGATAAAAATGGCAATAAAAACCATGAGTCTGAAAAAGGACGAATACCTGGATGAATAATGCTTTTCGAAGAAGAGGTAAAGAGACCGGTTAAAATGACGTACATACTGCATGTTATTCTGTTTTGAGCTCTCTCCCTTGTAGTGAATAATGGAAGTTTCGGGTACATAGTCGATTCTCCAGCCATTTTTCCTGACACGGTAACAGAGATCAATATCCTCCGCATACATAAAAAAACGTTCATCAAAACCGCCTGCTTCCTTTAATGCACTGCTGCGAAAAAACATAAAAGAACCCGATAATACTTCAATCTCTCCCGGTTCATTCTCATTTTTCCAGCTTTCATAGTACCTGCCAAATAACCGGCTTTCCGGAAACAGGGCAGTGAGTCCTGATGCCTTGAAAAGTGCTGTTGATATTGTCGGGACAGTCCTTCTCGATTCCGGGGCAAACGTACCATCCGGATTTACAATTTTGCAACCACATGCCCCACAGTCACTGTTTTCGTCCATATGACGGATCAGAACTCTGAGTGTATCTTCCTGGAGAAGTGTATCAGGATTCAGAAGAAGTGTGTATTTCCCTTTTGCTTCACGTATTGCCTGATTATTTGCTTTTCCAAATCCATAATTTTCAGAATTTTCAATATACCGAACGTCTTTGAAGCGATTTTTGAGAAATTCCAGGGAGCCATCTTTTGAGGCGTTATCTACTACAATACACTCTGTATTCAATCCCCGGGATGCATTTTCAACCGATCGCAGGCAGTTAGCCAGGAACTCTTTTACATTGTAGTTGACGATGATAATCGTAATGTCATACCCGGCCGGTTTACTCATGATCTTAGCGTATGATTACCACTTTTCCTACACCCCTTTCACTGTTGTTTTCATCAATTGCAACAACAAGATATACACCAGACCCTACCCGTTTTCCCTCAAAGTCTCTTGCATTCCATTCAATTCTGCCCCCTCTTGCCTCAATCGTCTGAATAAGTGATCCGTTGGATGCAAGAATTCTCACTTTTGTTTCCTGAGACATTCCGTCTATAAATATTCTGTCGTGCCGGTCATAGACAAATGGATTTGGAAATACTTTTAGCTTGTCCATACTGGTTTCTGCAATTCGCGGAACATCCAGGAAAGAGATCAGCCCCACACTGGTGGAAATAAAAAGTTCGCCGTTTTCAGGATTTACAGCCATTGACTGAATATCGTTGGAAAGCAGCGGACTATTTTCAGTTGTAAATTGATTCAGTATTCTGTTTCCCTGTTCATTTAACAGGAAAACACCTTCATTGGATGTGCCAACCCACTTTTGATTGGCCCCGTTAACAGCCATCGCTGTTACCTGAATATCTCTTAGCAGAAAAGGAGAAGCCGCAGTTGTATCTGCATTGATAAGCCATTGTGCCCTGATATCATTGGGTGATCCATCCAGTATAAATTGGGGTATCACAAATTTTGCGATGCCACGCTCAGTCCCGATCCACACTTCACCATTTAAATCTTCAATAATTGCGGTGACCTGGTTGTTTGGCAAATTCCCCTGGTTGAAATCATCAACCAGCTTTATACCTCTCTGGTCCGATTCATCATTCGGATCACCTGTATCAATAATCACCATCCCCTGGCCAATTCTTCTGTTTGACTGCAGAGATACCCACTTCCAGTCTCTCGAATCAATAAAGAGGCCTACGTATAAATCTGAAGAGGACAATCCACCAAGCGGTGCAAAATTAACCCAGTCTTCGTCACCTGGCAGCTGGTTGTAGAGCGGGGTGGAACCAAAACGGCTTACCGCCCATACGCGTCCTTCACTGTCTGCCTGCAATCCACTGATAACCGGAAAACCCGGATCATCGGCAACCCAGCCTTCCAGTGTGGAATTTTCATTATTGAAAATTCTGATTTCATCCGTCTCTTTCTCGTGCCTCGCAATTCCTCTTCCCCAGCTTCCAAAATAGTAAAAAGAGTCGGTTACAGCAGTTGTAAAAACAAGATCAAACCGGTTTTCTGCAAGCGTACTGGTGTTATTGATATTAAACGCATTCCACTCTCCTTCCCTTCTTATCAGGTACCCTTTCGTATTATCAATTGTGGCATCCCTGTCAGAAAAACGGGAGGTGCCGGAGATCAGAGTATTTTCATCGAAAGTCATTCCATCGATCAGATTTACACTTGGCCCTTCAGGCGAGATAAACCGAAAACCGGTATCAGAATTTGCAGATACCCCCAGGCCATCTATTGCAGATCCTGCAAAAAGCTGAAACCGGAAATTGTCATCGATCAAAAATCCGGATGTCAGGCGGGACGTATTCACGTTCCGGATCTCCCGTTCAAACGTTTCATCCACAAGAATCAGCCGGCGCTCCTGGATTCCGATTATACTTTCTGAACTTGTACCTTTTTTAAATTTAATAACATTTGTTCCCGTAAAGAGAGTACTCTCAGACCACTCCAGACCATTAAATTCGAAGTTGCGGTCATCCGTTGAGGCAAAGATACGTCCGCCGAGCGATTCGATCGCCCGAACGGGTAAATCGACAAATCCGCCGGAACTATCAAAATTAATCCAGTTCTCATCTGTTGCAAGATTGGTATCCAGGGAACCGGTGGCCACTCCCTGCTGGGTGGCAGCCCATAAATTATTGTTTACAAATGTTATCGCATTGATATTAATCGCACGATCAAACTCTCCAAGTTTTGAAAATGTATCTTCCACAAACAGAGTATTCAGATTGAAAACAACAATCCCAAACGACGTGGCAACAAAAAGCTGCTGATCACGAACCTTCATCTGGTTAACAGACCTTGTAGTAAATGATGAAGCTCTGAAGATATCCTCTAGCCTGGTAAACTCTTGAGTATCGATATCAAATATATCAATCATTCCATCAACATATCCAAGGAATAACCTGTTATTACCAGAATCAAATTCAATAACATCCGGACTCAGGCGATGCATCCCGTTCACTGTGGTAAATGTACCGGAAACCTCCCCGTTTTCGACCGACATAAGTCCGCCCGTAGTAGCTGCCCAAATGGTACTGTTATCAGAGGCTGTAATATCTGTAATGCTGTTGAAAGAAGTGCTGGCTCTCCAGGTTCCCAGCTGCTGTGCTGAGATCTGTCCTCCGGCAGAAAGCATAAATAACAGCAAAAGATAAATGAATTTCAGATTGCTAAGCATAGGGTAAGATAATATGAAGATGAATGATAACCTGCTTGAATAAAAAAAACCACTTTTGATTCAATTTGATCAAAATATGCCGCATATTAGACACTTTGAATATTATCGATCAAATGTCTTTAAAGCATAATCTTTTAATACTGGGATCGCAGAACAACAATCCGGCTGATCAAAACCTGGACAGAGATGAGATCCGTCCGGTTCAGATTCTGCACCGGGACGCACATTCAGAACCTGTGAATTTTTTTAATAACTGGGGAAAAGTCGGGGTCAGTTCTATTGCCTGGAAAAAACATAATAGGAATCAGCTGATTGTATCCATCAATGATGAGCTGAGAAAACTCGATACCAAAACAGGCAAATTTACAAAACTGGATATTCCCCGTATTTATGATCTGCACGACATCCATTACTTAGGAGATTCTCTCTGGATTTCAAACACCGAATTCGATGAGGTAATTGAGTACAATACCAAACAAGAGAACATCATCAGGCGTATTTCCCTTGATAAATTCAGAACTCAAAAGGAGCTTCAAAAGGCAAGCGAAGAAAAGGTAAGAGACCGGTTTCACTGCAACCAGGTTTTCAGGAATTACGAAGGCAATTTGTGCGTACTGATTCATCATGTCAGCGGATGGCAATATTACAGGATACTGCTCGAAAAACTGGTTAAAAACCAGGGAGATGGTGGTGTGATCAATCTTGATAAAGAAACTGTGGTTCCATTGAAACTGCAAAGCCCTCATTCACTGAGAATGATCGATGGAGATTACTGGATTCAGGACAGTGGTGACTTCTCTACAAAGATTTATAATAGTAACTGGGAGCTCATTACTGAAATTGAAAATGGTGGATTCGGTCGTGGTGTGGATTTCTCATTAAAAAAGAATCGGGTTTATATTGGCCTCTCTGCCACAAGAAAACGTTATCTGAAGGTGATACCAAGCGGGGGGTATCACCTGAACAGAATCCTGGTTGTCGATCCCGAATCAAAGATAAAAATGGATGAGATACCAGTTTATCACATTGAGCAGCTTGACAATGTTTATATCCTGGATGAAAATGAAGTTGAGATTTTCAGGAATCTTGACCGATTATGATACCTTTTTTCGATTATTTCAAAGATTAAAAGAAAATTGTTCGTTCAAATCAATCTTTTTTGATACATCCGGTAACGCTTTTCAAAGTGTCCGCCAATTTTTTCGGCAACACGAATCATGTTAACATTATTCTCAAGAATCCATCCTATCTCAGAACTATTCATGCCCCGGTAAAGTCCATTTTGAATCGTCTCTCTGTGTAAAAGTACATCAATTCCTTTTCCCTGGTACTCCTTTTTCACTCCCATCAGTGCGGTTCGAAGCTTATCTATTTTTCTGCGATACCATAAGAGTTTTAGTATTCCAACCGGAAAAAGTGTGCCATTCATCTCTTTAAAGACCTGGTTATAGTCAGGCAGTGCAATCGAAAAGGCAACCGGTTCACCATCCACTTCAGCAATATGAGCAAAATCTGTATCCACGATCATTTTCAGATCATTAGCAAAATGCCTGAACTCCTCTTCACTAATGGGAATAAATCCCCAGTTATCTTGCCAGGCTTCATTAAAGATACCCCGAACAATCTCTACCTCTTTTTCAAGATTTTTCAGATCGAGTGGTCTGATTTCCAAATTTGGAAGACGTCTTTTAACGATTGCCTCAGCTCTGTTTATACGGTCCCTGTCAACAGATTCTTGAGATACGATATAGGTAAACAGGTCCACAGACTTTTCATATCCGGATTTTTTTATCAATGTATCGTAGTAAGGCTTATTGTAGGGCATCATAATTGCCGGATATTTATCAAACCCCTCAACGAGAACACCTATCATATCCATCATTCCGGGACTTGCCGGCCCCAGTACATTTTCCATACCTTTGTCTTTCAGCCAGTCTTCAGCAACTCTGAAGAGCAAATCGGCCGTGCTTTGATTATCAATTACCTCAAAAAAGCCAAAAAAACCGGTTTTGCTTTCATAAAATTCATTGTATCTGTGATCAATGATCGCAGCTATCCGGCCAGCAGGTTTATCATTGTGGAATGCTACAAAAAGTGATATCTCAGCGTTTTCAAAGAAAGGATTCTTTTTTGTATCGAGAAGCTTTTTTTGCTCAATTTTAAGAGGCGGCACCCAGTACTTGTCATCTGCATAGTGCGAGTAGGGAAACTCGAGAAACTCTTTTTTCTCCGCTTTGGTGGTTACAAATGTTACCCCGTTCGTTTCAGTATCGGGCATTTTTTAAATATCAATTAGAGAATGGCCATTCTTATCAATGATACCATGTTTTATTCCAACAATCTGAAATGCACTTAGAATACGATCGAGCTGTTCATTGGTATGAGTTGCCATATAGCTTGTACGAACCAGTGACTGACCAGCAGGAACACCAGGGGGGACGACTGCATTTACGTAAACCCCTTCCTCAAAGAGATCTTTCCAAAAACTGAAACATTCATTCATACCCCCGATTACCACAGGAATAATTGGAGTTTGGCTTGTCCATACATTAAAGCCAAGTTTCCGAAGCTCTGTGCGCATATAATTAGAAATTTCTTCCAGCCTTTCGAGTCTCCAGGGCTCCTCCTGCAGTATTTCAAGAGCTTTTAATACTGTGGCGACATTGGCAGGCGGCATACTCGCACTAAAGATGTGAGCGGGGGAATTATGACGAATATATTCAATAACAGGTCTCTCACCAACAATAAACCCACCAAGTGACGCGAAAGATTTGGAAAATGTTCCGCTGATAAGATCAACCTGGTCAAGCAGACCAAATACAGAGGCAGAGCCCCTGCCGCCATCACCGATTACTCCGATAGCATGAGCGTCATCGAGATACAATCGTGCGCCGTATTCTTTTGCAAGCTCCAGCAATTCCGGAATCCTGGCAATGGTTCCGGACATTGAAAAGACACCATCACTGATGATAATTTTTCCCGCTTCAGGATCAGCGTTCTCCAGAAGTCTTCGGAGATGTGTAATATCATTGTGTTTGTAGCGCACAGTTTTTGCATTCGATACCTGTGTTCCGACAACAATACAGGCATGATTGTCCTTATCAGAAAAAATTATGTCATTTCTGCCTGCAATTGTCTGTATACTTCCTTCATTCGTCTGATATCCTGTGCTAAACAGAACACAGGCCTCCTTATTCATGAATTCAGCAAGTTTCTCTTCAAGCTCAAGATGCAAATCGAGGGTTCCGTTTAAATACCTTGAACCTGTACAGCCGGTTCCATAAACCTTAATCACATCCTGAGCTGCTTTCATGGTTCTGGGATCATTTGTCAAACCCAAATAATTATTTGAACCTGCCATGATCACATCACGACCTTCAATCTGAACGGTCGTTCCATCAGTGGCTTGCAGCGGTTTAAAGTAAGGGTACAGACCAGCTTCTTTAATTTCATCTGCCTTTGTAAATTCAAAGGCTTTCGTAAAAATGTCTGCTCGTTTAATTTCGGCTCTGAATTCGCCCATCGCGAGGTGCTTATAATTTACATTATCGTTGGAATATAGGCAGTATTAAAATTCTATCAAATTATTGATTTGCCGCTATTCTATTTTGTTTCCCGTTTTTCTGATTCAGCTTAGTAACATAGCTGGTATAAACTGCATTCCCTTAGATATATTATTTAAATTTTCAGGGGTATATTACTACTGACAAATCCTTTCTTTTGTTTCAGGAAAATTACCGATATACGGTTTTATATTCTCCCTGTAATTAAACTGTCTTACTCTTCCTGCTTATTTGACAACATTTCTCTGTAACAGGATAACAGTTTCCTGTTGATATTTTCCCAGCTGTACTCTTTAGCCTTTTCCAAAGAATTAGTTCCCATCTCTTTACGTAATTCCGGATATTTAATCAGAGACTCTGTATCATCTAAAAATGCTCCAAAGTCTTCTGCTTCAGCTCTGTAGCCATTAACACTATTTTCAACCAATGATTTACTGCCGGCAGCATCTGCAACCACACACGGTAATCCGCTTGCCATTGCTTCGAGAGTGACACTGCCAAAGGTTTCTGTATCAGACGGGAAAAAGAATATATCACTGCTGGCATACGATCTGGCCAATTCTTCGCCCTCAAGAAACCCGGTCATAATTGCAGATGGAAGTAAAGATTTAAATTCATCACCTGCCGGCCCGCTTCCAACTACAACAGCTTTCACGTTTACATGATCTTTCTGCAGAGTTCGCAGCACATCTGCATACATCTTCAAATTCTTCTCCCAAACAAGCCTTGAAACAAACGTGACCACAATATCACCAGGTAAAATACCCAATTTGCTTCTCCACTCTTCCGATCTTCTCTCCGGATTAAACAGATTTGTATCTACTCCTCTCGCCCAGACAATCAGGCCGTTTGATATGTTATTTTCTTTTAGCTCTGCTGCCATCGAAGGAGTTGGTACATAAATCTGAGAACAGTGGCTGTAAAACCACCGCAGATATTTCCAGCCGGCCGGTTCAAGCCATTGAAATCCATAGTATTTCAAATAACTTGGGAAATGGGTATGATAGGAAGCTACAATCACTTTTCTCTGTTTTTTTGCCCATTTTAAAGCACGGTATCCCAACAGATCAGGAGTTGCAATGTGAATAATATCCGGATCGAACTCTTCCAGCCGGTTTTTAGCCTCTTTCGACAGGCCTGTTGAAAGACGGTATTCAGGTCTGCCCGGTGCCGGCTTAGAGGGAACCGGTATAAATTCACCCACATGGTCTACCTCAGGATTTTCGGTAGTAGGACCAAATACAACAACCTCAACATCATTCTGAATTAAAAAACTGACGAGACGATTCAATGTCAACGAAACACCGTCCCGGATGTGATTGTAATTGCCCGTAAAAATAGCTACTCGAAATTTGCTCATAATTTTTTAATGCAGACTGCAAACCCGTATCTTGTTGCTTTGCAGTATCTGTTTAAATAAGCTTATCAATATAATAATTATATGAACACTTTTGTTACCGGCGGCACCGGTTTTATCGGAAGTCATCTTGTTGATTGTTTGCTTGAATCCGGAAATATTTCTGAGGTAAGATGTCTTGTCAGAAACCGGGAAAAATGGCTCCGGGGAAAAGATTATGTACGAATTTCCGGTGATTTGTACAGTATCTCCCTGCTTCATAAAGCCATGGAAAATATAGATGTTGTTTTTCATCTTGCCGGACTTGTAATGGCAAAGTCACAAAAAGAGTTTGACCGTGCAAATGTTGAAGCAACAGAAAATATGTTACTTGTTGCGAAAAAAGCGGGTGTTAAAAAAATGGTGATTTTATCTTCGCTTGCGGCAGCCGGACCTGCTAATGGAAAACCACTCACTGAATCTGACCCGATGAATCCTGTAAGCAGATACGGCAAGTCTAAAAAGAAGATGGAGGAGATGATTCACCAGGCTGCGCTGGGCGACATGACTGTTTCTGTTTTGCGTCCGCCTGCAGTGTACGGGCCACGTGAAGATCAGATCTACTCTTTCTTTAAGATTATGAATTACGGACTCTGTCCGATTGTCGGGGATGGTGAAAAGCCAGAGATTTCGATGGTTTATGTAGATGATGTAATTCAGGGAATCTCAAAAGCCGCAGCCCTGGAAAATCCGGGTGTTCACACCTATTTTGTATCTGGTCCTGAAATATATAACTGGAATCAGATACGGCGCGCAGCAGGTAAAGCCCTCGGAAAAAAAACGCTGCCGATTCGAATCAAACCGAAACTTGTAAAAAAATTATCTTCAGTTGTTGAAACTTCGGCTTCTTTTTTTGGTAAGTATCCTGTATTTAATAAAGAAAAGGCGAATGAGATGGTTCACGAATGGACTTGTTCAAATGAAAAAGCAGTTGAGGAAATTGATTACAAACCCGGGTATTCACTTGAAGATGGATTGCAAAAAACGATTGCCTGGTATAAAAAACATCATTGGTTATGAAAAAAACAGGATTGCGAAGATGAAGCAAGCGATATCAATATTTTTACTTTTTACTATATATAACTGTGCAATTGACCTTTCTGCCCAACCGGTTATGATGCAGGATTATTCTCAGTTAATGGAGATACCTCAAATCAAATCACTTGAAAGTTCTGCTACTCACCTCTATGTTCTTTCTGACACTGAAGGATTAATCGTATTCCGTGCGCATGCCGATTCATTGCAATGGCTCTATTCATCAACAGGAATGCAGCGGCGTGGAAATAAATTGCAGGCGGATACTCGTTTCGCCTATCTGTACGGCGATGGCCGCAGATTAACTGTTATTGAACCTACATCAGTTCTGGGAGTCTACTCAGCCACTGTTTTACCTGAACAACCTATGACTGTGAAACGAATAGGCAACAGTTTGTATATCGTACTGAATAATCTTCAACTGGCCAGAATTGCACTCGATTCTCCTGAAGCAGTGGATACTGAGGCTGAAGTTATAACTTCTGATGCATTCTCTGGAAAAAATATTATTGATATAACTGCTGATCGAAGCAATAACCTCTATGTTTTAACTGATCAAAATACTATTGAGTTATTTCGTCATGAAAGCAGCGCCACCCCGCCGGCCTATCAGCGATCCGTGCAAATAGACAGATCAGCTTCAAAACTCTTTTTTACTAATGACAACATTTATGCTTCTGACAGTGCGGGAACAGTTTTCAAAGTTGGGGCGAATGGCGAAAGTAATGTGATTGCAACTCTCAGCAGCTCTGTTACCAAACTGGATACCTGGAATGAGAATGTCATAATCCGAACTGAGAACGGGTTATTATGGATTGTCAGAAATGAAGATGAGACTGAAAACTGGAAAGATGATCAGCGCTCCGGAAATTATTTTACAGTAACAAGCGGATCTCTCTGGATTTCAGAATTCAACCAGGTTTTTCCTGTAAGGCAGGTCTCTGTAGAGAACCAGAAGCCAGAAAGCATTGATGTGCCAAACTCCGTTACACTAAAAGAGGTTTCGGATATCACAATACCATTTCCAAAAACTGTGTTAATCCCGCTTGAAATAGAAGAAAATTATGATGCAGCCGATGTTGAATTTTATTATCAATCTTCCATAAGCAATGCAAAAATTAAGGGGCAATCGTTCTACTGGCAGCCGATGGCAACTCAAACAGGACGCCACATGGTAAATATTATTGCCCAAACTTCAAAAGGTCTGAAAGACAGTACATCATTTTGGATTGATCTTAAGTCATTCAACGCTCCGCCTCGATTTACCCCCCGGAGACCGATAACTATTCCTGCTAATGAGCCGTTTGAACTTGAAATTCAGGCTGTTGACCCAGACGGTGTGAATCCTGACCTTCTCAGATATCTGGGTGTAGATCTCCCTGATGGTGCTTCTCTTGATGAACAAACCGGCCTTTTCCGATGGACCCCTACTTTGCGCCAGGTACGTACATGGGAATTCAAGGTTATTGCCACCGATCAGTTCGGCGCAGCCTCTTCGCAAAATATTGAAATCAATGTGATCGAAATGACAACAGGCGAAACCGGAAATTTGAATTAACGTGCAGCAATTTTTTCCTGTTGAGAATATTTTGAACTGGTACTCTGAGAATAAGCGTAACCTCCCATGGCGGGAGACTTCAGACCCGTATAAAATCTGGGTGTCTGAAATCATGCTCCAGCAAACCAGGGTCAGCACCGCTATTCCATACTATCAAAGGTTTTTAAACGAGTTCCCGACTGTATATGATCTGGCACTGGCAGACCGCCAGCGTGTTTTAAAATTATGGGAAGGCCTTGGTTACTACAGCCGTGCAAGGAACCTTCAGGATGCAGCCCGGATGGTTATAGACAAGTATGATGGAAATCTGCCGGATACCCTGTCCGAAATAAAAACCCTCAAAGGAATCGGTCCCTATACGGCAGCTGCCATACTCAGCATTGCATTTCAAAAACCACATGCTGTGGTCGATGGGAATGTGCTTCGTGTATTAAGCCGTTATTTTGGAATTATCGATGATATCAGAAATCAACAAACCAAAAACGGTATTCAGCAGCTTGCCAGTGAGGTGATTCCACATTCGAACCCCGGTGATTTCAACCAGGCAGTGATGGAACTCGGTGCAACTATTTGCCTGCCTTCTAACCCGCTATGTGAATCCTGTCCGATATCTGCTGCATGTAATGCTTTCAAATCAGCTATGACTGAAAAAATCCCATATAAATCACCTTCTAAAAAAATTCCTCACTACGATATTGGTGTCGGCATTCTGTTTAACAACAAAAACCAGGTTCTGATCGCACTGAGACCTGAAGATGTAATGCTTGGCGGTTTATGGGAATTCCCCGGCGGAAAACGAAAAAAAGACGAAGATATTCGTGATACTGTACGCAGGGAGCTGCAAGAAGAGCTGGGAGTGGAAGCAGAAATACTGGAAGAGTTTATGACCGTTAAACATGCATACTCCCACTTCAGAATTACACTCAAATCTTATATTTGTAAAATCAGGAAGGGTAAACCTGAACCCGTTAGCAGCCAGGAAATCAAATGGATAGACCTTACAGATATTGACCGCTATCCTTTTCCGAAAGCGAACAAAGATTTGGTTCAGCGATTGAAACAGAATTATCCTGCAGATAAATAAATATTTTAAACTATCGATTCAAAAGTTGTTTTTCTGTTCATTACATAAAAAAATATGAAGAAACGCCTTCGTAAAAGAAGCAAAAAGTTACTGTTTGAGCTGAAACCTTACCTGGATGACCTGAATCAAAGAGTGGAAACGCCAGACTATATCAATAGTGATCCCGTACAGTTTATGCATGCTTTTGACTCAAAAAAAGATAGAGAAATTGCCGGTTTTTTTGCTGCATTAATGGCGTGGGGCCGGCGGGATGTTGTATGCAGAAAAGTTGAAGAGCTGATCGGAATCATGAATTACAAGCCTTTTCAATTTATCACGGGTTATACTGAATCCGACTTTCCACTATTCCGTTTTTTTAAGCATCGCACTTTCAAACCGGTAGATTTACACGGGTTAACACTGGCACTTCAGGCGATTTATCTGAGTTACACTGATTTTGAAAAATTCTGGGAAAGCTGTGATGAAATTTCATCAAAATCAGGCCTCCCACTTATGACTGTGTTTCACAATCGTTTTTTTTCTCATTATCCCCGTTTTAAAAAGAGAACATACAAGCACATTTCAACTCCTGAAAAGAACGGTTCCTGTAAAAGACTTTATATGTATCTTCGATGGTGTATAAGGAAAGATAGCCCTGTTGACCCTGGTATATGGAATTTTATCAATCCTTATGATCTGAAAATTCCGCTTGATGTTCACGTAGCCCGTCAGTCGCGGCAGCTTGGGCTACTCACGCGCAGAGCCAGCGACTGGCAATCTGTACTTGAACTGACCTCAGTACTCAGAATTCTGGATCCCGAAGACCCGGTCAAATATGACTACGGGCTTTTTGGCCTGGGTGCACTTGATATCAACCTGCCATCACGCTTTTACTTAAACAAGGATGTTTGATTTCAGAATGCACGGTTCGCTCATAAAAATGTTTTAACACCTCTGTTTACTGAAGAATTGCACGAGGCGGATATACAATACCATCAGGATCGTCGGCAAAATACTCTTCAAATGGCATGTCTTTCGACATTAGCCGTATATCTTCAGGGTTGATATCTCTCGGATCTTCATGGCCGAGAGTGCGTGTAATCTCCATCATATCATGATGAAATCCTCGCAAGTAACAATTTACCCGAACCGATTTATCAGGTATATCAATTCCTCGCATTCGCCATGCATTATTTGTAGTAATACCTGCGGGACATTTATTGGTATGACATCGTAACGACTGAATACAGCCGAGTGCCAGCATCGGGCCACGGGCTGACTGAACGTAATCGGCTCCCAGTGCAAATGCAACCACAGCGTGAGCCGGTGTAAAAAATCGTCCGGACGTATTGAGTGTAACTTTATCACGCAATCCGGCTTTCTTCAATTTATTGTGAAGATAGGAAAGCGGTTCAACAGCTCCGCCATACCCGATATAATTGAGATATAAATTAGGCCCGGCCCCCGTTCCGCCATCTGCTCCGTCAAGCTGAATATCATCCGGCCCTTCCCCGGTTTCTTTCATAGCATCCACGAGCAGATTTAATTCGCTGAGCTTTCCAACTGTCAGTTTAATACTAACCGGCAGCTCTGTCAGTTTCCTGATCTGTTTGGTAAAATCCATCAATTTCAAAATGGCTTCTTTAGGATTTCGGGACATAAGTTCATAGTGCTGAGGCGGACTGATCGCCGACACACCAACGGGAATTTTTCTTACTGACGCAATCTCTTCATTAACTTTGCAGCCGGGGAGGTGACCGCCAATTCCTGGTTTAGCTCCCTGCGAAATTTTTAACTGAATCATTTTGATATTGTCATGCTCTCTCACAAGTTCACATAACAGCTCTTCATTCAGTTTTCGTGTTTCTGTTCCGTCGTCAAGTTTTACACTGTCACCGGCACCAAATTTACCTGTTCCAAGCTGGAATACCGTATCATTTCCTCCAACACCGTGCGGTCCGAACCCTCCTTCTCCTGTGTTGACGAAAGCGACTCCTGCCGCGCCGTTGCTAAGCGATTCCGCTGATTTCCAGTTTATTGCACCGTAACTCATTGCCGAAACATTCATTGTATTGATAACATCAAATGACGCCACTTCCTTTCGGTGTGCACCAACTGTAACTCTGAATTCATGGCATCTGGAAGGCTGTCCGAAATTATTGTGAAGCAGGCGGGCATTAACCGTATTTTCGATATCAAAATTGTCCAGTTCAGTTCCGAAACTTGACAAAGCCGGTACATCCTTCGAACGTTGATAGATATAGTCTCTTACAATTCTGGGTATCGGGCGGCCGTCAGTATTTCTCTCGTTAAAATACTGAAGAAACTTGTCGCGGAATTCCTGTTCAAATACATACCTCATTCTTCCGAGAGGCCCGTATATTCGAACAATAGTACTCCTTTTTTGGAGGAAAAGTTCTTCAAAACCATAGAGTATCAAACCTCCTGTAATCATTAATATACCTGCCAGCTCAAGATTAAAATAAATCATTGCGAAACCGGCAAGAATAAAAGTGATTGTAATAACTTCAATACATCTCATTAAAAATCTAAAGGGTTCAGCTTCCCTTTGGAGACCTTTTTTTAGTATTTTTAGCGTCTGCTCTGAGGCTCTGTAAGGCATTTTAAACAGGTTAATTAATTTTAAGCATTAAATATCGAGGATTCGCTTATATATTGGAACCAGACTCTGTAAATAATATAGAAATATTATTTCTTCAGTCTATAACTGCATCATGAAACAGTTAACAGTAAAAAATAAAAAATTACGTTATCAGCATATACTTCATTACTCACTGATATTTAGAAAATTTTGCTTTGAGTTATCTTTATAGCGATGTTTGAGAATACATTTTAATTTTTTTATCCCGACGATCAGAAATGAATCAGCACGACATTCCATCACTTCCCCGAAAATCAAAAAAACAAAAAGAGAGAGCCAGAGAGATCCTGGATCAGTTGTATGAATTTTACCCGAATCCGAGGTGCGAGCTGAATCACAGTAACCCGTTTGAACTTTTAATTGCAACGATTCTTAGTGCCCAGTGCACAGATGTAAGAGTGAATAAAGTTACTCCGCAACTTTTTAAGGAATATCCTACGCCTGAAGCAATGTCTGAAGCCCCCCTTCCGGAATTGGAGGAGCTGATCAGAACGACAGGATTTTACAGGAATAAAGCAAAAGCATTAAAGGAGGCATCTCAGAAAATAGTTGAAGAGTTTGATGGCAAGGTGCCGGATAATATGGATGATTTGTTATCTCTTCGCGGAGCAGCGCGGAAAACAGCAAATGTAGTACTTGGCAACGCATATGGTATTAATGCAGGAGTCGTAGTTGATACTCATGTAAAAAGATTATCCAATCGCTTCGGCTTAACCAGAGAAAAAAAGAATACTGCAAAAATTGAAAAAGACCTGATGGCACTATTTCCCCGTGAACACTGGACAAATCTATCTCACTTACTGATCCATCATGGCCGTAATGCCTGTAAGGCGAGAATATCTTCTCCTCCGGATCACCCGCTCTGTGTAAATTATGGCAAAAAATGTAAATGCCAAAAGATGAGAAACTGATTATGGATCATACTGTTTATTTTAATTCAGTCACAAAACCTGTTCCGCCTGTCAGGCGGGATATTCAAATGATACCTGTCCAGAGCAATGGCGATTTTTACTTTTATTTTTACGACGCCCTGAAGTATACAAACCCGGAATTTGCCCTGAACAGGCAGGTTGAACCTGTACTTTCTCTGATTAACGGACGGCTGAGTATAGAGCAAATCCGGGAGATGCTGGGTGGAAGTATTGAAAAGGAAGATCTGCTCAAATTTATACAGATGCTGGATCAGGAAATGCTTCTTGAAACAGATCAATTTAAAAATTATTCTCGATCTGTTGAAGAAAATTATGAAAAGCAGTCTGTTCGTCAGCCTTTACTTGCCGGCAGTTCATATCCTGCGGAGAAAGAAGAACAGTATGAATATGTTCGAAGTTTACTTGATTCTGAAAGTTCATCTTCACCTTATAAACCACAGAAAGCGCTGTTTGCACCCCATATAGATACGGATATCGGTGGCAGCAGTTATGCTAAAGCTTTTTCCACTATAAAATCACTCACTCCGAAAAGGGTGGTTATTTTAGCCACTTCCCACTATTCAGGTTATTATCCCGGGTTATATGAAAACAAACCCTTTATTGGGTCACGTAAAACACATTTATCTGCCGCCGGAAATTTGAAAGTTGATGAAGAGTACCTGGATCAGCTGAAAAAAAACTCTGAATCAATAGGATACACCGAAAAAGACCGTGCACATCGCACAGAACATAGCATTGAGCTCCACCTGCTTTTTGCCAATCACGTTTGGAACCATGATTTTAAAATTGTTCCCATTCTTGTAGGGAGCTTCGAAGAACTTTTCTACAAAAAAGACGGCGCTCTTAACAACTATATAAACAACTTTTCTGATCTAATTAAATCCCTCGATGATCCTGATACTTTCTATCTGATCAGCGGAGACCTTTCCCATATCGGAATGAAATTCGGAGATGACAGGCCCGCTTCCAATATGCGAAACCGCGTAAGCGTATTTGATAAAGCTTTTCTTGAGCTGGCATCAAAAAACAGATCAGAAGATCTGCTTGAACATATCAGCACCGGATACGATCCATTCAGAGTTTGCGGATTTCCACCTATTTTAACCTTCTTAAAAACGTTTCCGAAAGTCAACGGAAAAATCCTGGATTATCAATGGTGGGATGAGAGCGACCGGCACAGTGCGGTATCCTACGGGATTATCGGGTATTGAGTATTGATCTCTCTCTGAGATTATTTATAAGTATTATAGACTACGTGTGCTTTTTATAAACAAATAGATTCCTTTTGAACTACTGGCTTTCCTGAATTTTTCAGATTCAACCTGTTTATAATAAAACTCTAAGAAAACAACCCTTCTCCGTTTATCGCCTGTTTCTTGTGCAATAATCCCAGAAAAACAAGAGCACTCTCATTAGAATAAATTTCCTGAAAGTGGCTTTATACACTGTATAAGAATGGTTTTTAGTTAATGCAGCATATATTCCAAATCTACAAATCGGGGAGACAAAGCAGCTGAACAATTGTTACAAATGAACTCTGAATATTAGCGTTTTCTAATCTTGCTAATTTTGAAACGTGACAGAGCTACGGGTATATTGAATCAGACATTTAAACAAACTGTTGAATGGGATCATTTAAATAAAAAGAAAAATATCATATACGGATCCCGGGATTTATTCAACATGTTTTAATTTATTGGGAAATTTATTATGAAAGGGACATTTCGATTTTCACATTATTTATTAGCAGCTATTGTTCTAAGCAGTTTTATGTTAACTGCTGCACCCGGAGTAAAAGCACAAACTATTTATACTCAAAATGAAGGTTTTTTCTCACCTGTACTCTCTTCATTTTTTATCAGAAGCAATATTGTAGAGTCTACTCAGAAAATAGGCCCGATGGCGGGATATCGTTTTAATGAAAATTTCGATATCGCACTGCATGCTGAATTTTTTTCAAATGAGTCAAAATCACTTACAGAACAGAGTTTTAATTTTTCGATGATGAATATTGGTATTCTTGCAGGTTATACTGATAAATTAAGTAATAATTCACCTTTTACCGGCAGAGTTGAACTCAGAGCTTACCGCGGATTTCTGTTCAGCTCCGACACCGGAAGTGATACGCCAAGTACAGTTTCTGCTGTTGCTCTCTCTTCTGTTTATTACGAGATGGAAGCAGCTGAAAATATAACGGTCAGACCCAATATCGGTACATATATGGGTTATGGAGACTACCAGTTGCCAACAACTTCTCATACTTCAACGAACCCGACACAGGCTTTTAACGGATTTCAGTTCGGTCCTAAAGTTGGATTTGATACATCAATACATATTTCCGGCAACACAACGCTAACTGCAGTTCCGGCATTGATTATGAAGTATAATCAAACCAGCAAAACCTATAATACAGATTTTGAATTCAGCATGGTTCTGAACTTCTAAAGTAATTACCTCGATTGATAAAAAAGCCGGGTAAATTACTTATCCGGCTTTTTTTGTGAGATTCGTTTCAAAATTTTTACTGTTTGTAAACCTTGCCGCCTTTCATCACAAAGGATACCCTGGTCATCGTCTCAATATTTTCAACAGGATTCTGATCAACAGCTATAATATCAGCCTCTTTTCCGGCCTCTATACTTCCAATTTCGTCCTGAAGACCAAGAACCTCAGCTGCAATAATGGTGGCACTTTTGATCGATTCAAGAACAGGCATTCCTGCTTCCGCCATATATGCAAACTCTTGTCCGTTTAAACCATGAGGAAATACACCTGCATCAGTTCCAAAGGCAATTTTCACACCGCGGCTGTATGCCTCCGCAAAAGTATTCTGTATCATCGGGCCAATTTCCAGTGCTTTGGGCACCACAAGTGCCGGGTAATAGCCATCCTCTTTAGCTTTTTCGGCAACCCATTTTCCAGCCGTGATCGTTGGTACATAGTACGCTCCTTTTTCGATCATTAAATCCATCACTTCGGTTGTCATTTTGGTGCCGTGTTCGATGGTAAGCACGCCGGCTTCAACAGCGCGTTTCATTCCTTCTGCTCCATGTGCATGAGCTGCAACGTGCATCCCGTAATCGCGTGCTGTTTCCACGATTGCTTTCAATTCATCATCAAAAAACTGGGGAGCGTCACCCGATTTTGCCACACTTAAAACACCACCGGTAGCTGTTATTTTTATATGATCAGCTCCATTTTTATATCTCTGGCGGACCGCTTTTCTGGCCTCATCTACACCATTTGCAACACCCAGAGACGGGCCCGGATCACCCATTAAATCATGCTTCCAGCCATTGGTGGGGTCTGCATGACCACCGGTAGTGGCAATCGATTTTCCTACAGTTATAATTCTCGGGCCATCGACAAAACCTTCGTTGATTGCATTTCTCAAAGATATATTCACCCCTGTACCCCCAAGTTCACGAACAGTGGTGAATCCGGCCAACAGTGTTCGTTTTGCGTAGAGTGTTGACCGATAAGCTTTATCTGCATCATTGAGAGTAAATGCATCCATATATCTTGTGGGACTTGTCTCACCCTCCAGGTGAACATGCAAATCAATAAGGCCCGGCATTACAGTTTTATTCTTCAAATCGATTACAGTGTCTTCCGGATCCGGCTGCTCATATCCGTCACTGACCTTCAGAATCCTTCCCTCCTCAATGATAATACTCATTTCATACATGATATCATCAGATCTGCCATCAAATAACTTTCCGGCATGTAAAATTGTACGCTGAGAATAAACTTCAGAAAAATTAAAGAGAAGCAGACCTGTCAGTATTAAGAATATTTTCAATTTCATTTTTTTGTTACGTAAAGTTTGATTTCGGATGAATATAATAAAATTAAAGCTAATTCAAATCTGCTTAAACAGCTTTCTGCCATGTAGATGCATAAACTGCTCTGCTCATCTTTCTTTTATAAGAAAAGAGAGAAATCGTTTGTAAAAGTATAAATTTTTGCAATATGTTCTTATATTATATGAGATATATTTTCGTGATGAAAAAAAGTTTACTATTTTAGATGTAATCTTAAAATTCTCAATTTACTAACCTGCTAAAATTTCAGGGATTTTTTTATGAAAAAATTGCTAAAAATATTCATTTATTCTTTTACTATATTTGTAGCCGTCTCTTCAATCTTGCTGTTTACAGGTGCTTCAAATGCTTATGCCCAGTCAGATGAAGACGAGAGTGAAGATTTTCTGAAAGTGGGGGGTGCACTTCGCTTTAATCTGCTTCACCGCGATTTTGAGGGAGGTACAGATCCAAATTCAACCCAGTTCACATTTGACACCTGGAGAATCAATATCCTCGCTGAGCATTCCGGAGTGGGTATCAATTTCGAATACCGGTTTTACCCTACTTTTAATACACATTTTATTAAACAGGGCTGGTTTGAACACGGTATAACCGATAAAACCACTGTTCAGCTCGGAGTTACCCAGGTACCATTCGGTAACCTGCAATACAACTCTCACAACTGGTGGTTCCAGGGTCCCTATTATGTAGGTCTTGAAGATGATCACGATATGGGTATAAAGGTGATCCATAAAGAAAAAAAATGGGATTTGATGGTCGCCTATTTTATCCAGCCGGAGCCGTCCGGTCCTGCAAATGGCGAAGCTTCTTTTGGCATTGGCGGATCCGGAAGGTACTCGTATGACATGATTCCGACTGAAGGATTTTCAAACCAGGAAAAGCAACAGGGAAATATCCGCTATTCAAGATTGCTGACCCACGGAAACGGGAGTACTGAAATCGGGGGCTCCGTGATGTATGGCGGAATCTATAATTCAGTGCTTGATGACTTCAGCGACCGTTCTGCACTGGCATTCCATTTAGACGGCAATTATGGGAACTGGAATATTTTAGGCCAGTTTACGTACTATAATTTTAATGCACTGAATGATGATGGAAGCAGCGCTGAACTCATAAATGTTGGTGCGTACGGAATTCCTTATGATATTGCATCTGAAGCTGCCATGTACTCTTTAGGGATTGCTTACTCCTGGGATGTTGACTTTGGCCCGGTATCAAATTTAACCTTCTATGATGATTATACCTTCATGGATAAAGCCAATTCTTCATTTAACGAGTCACATCAAAATGTACTGGGTATGCTTGCAACAGTAGGCAATATGTTCATCTATTTTGATCTTGCATCAGGCCTGAACCATCCCTGGCTCACAAGTGATTTTGGAGTGGGCATGGATGAGGGAGTAGAAGACCCTCGCTTTAACAGCAGATTTAATATCAATATTGGTTATTACTTTTAAAATCTAAATTAATAAACTTAACAAACTGCTTTTTATGGCACTTCGAAATGTAGATGAAGAAACAAAGCCCCGCACAGGTATCAATCGATATTTTGATATCCATAAACCTGTATTCTGGCCGGCTTCTATTTTGATCATAATCATGATAGTTACAACCCTGGCACTGGGCGATCAGGCGGATGCCATGTTTTCGGCTGCTCAAGCTACCATTTCCAATATGGGAGGCTGGTTCTTTGTTCTTTCCGTAAATATATTTTTGGTGTTCTCTCTCTTTATCGCTTTTAGTAAAGTTGGTTCGATACGGCTTGGTGGTAACGATGCAAAACCTGAATTCAGTAACCTTGCGTGGTTTGCCATGCTCTTCAGCGCCGGAATGGGAATTGGAATCATGTTCTGGAGTGTTGCCGAACCCGTCTTCCATTTTACCGGGCCTCCTATGGGAGAAGGTGGTACTGTTGAAGCGGCAAGAGAAGCAATGGGACTTACATTTCTTCACTGGGGATTTCATGCATGGGCCATTTATGCCGTTGTTGGTTTAGCACTTGCCTTTTTTGCTTTCAACCGAAAGCTGCCGCTCTCTTTTCGTTCTGTTTTCTACCCGCTTCTTGGTGATCGAATTAATGGATGGATTGGTGATTTGATCGATATTCTTGCCGTACTTGCAACACTTTTCGGACTTGCAACTTCACTCGGACTCGGTGTGGCACAGGTTAGTGCAGGTCTTAACTACCTGTTTGGAACACCCGATACCGTCTGGATGCAGGTTGGATTGATTCTCGGAATTACGATGATTGCAACAGTTTCGGTTGTACTTGGCCTCGATAAAGGCGTTAGAGTACTGAGTGAATTTAATGTTCGTGTTGCCGCTATATTTCTGATATTCATGATCTTTGTGGGTCCAACGATCTATATTTTTGACTCATTTGTACAGAATGTTGGCCACTATATCACCAATATTCCCAATTACAGTTTTTGGACAGAGAGCTACCAGGGCACCGACTGGCAGAACAGCTGGACAGTATTCTACTGGGCATGGTGGATCTCCTGGTCACCTTATGTTGGTATGTTTATAGCAAGAATATCAAAAGGAAGAACAGTAAAAGAGTTTGTACTGGGAGTACTGATTGTGCCGAGTATCATTACATTTTTATGGTTATCTGCTTTTGGCGGAACGGCAATCAGCCTTGAACTGGAAGGAATTGGCACGATCGGGGCTGCCGTTCAGGAAAACGTTGCAACAGCACTGTATGTGCTGCTGGAGCAATTTCCACTTGTTTCCATAACCTCCATGATCGCGATTGTGCTTGTCATCAGCTTTTTTGTAACATCATCTGATTCAGGGTCTCTGGTCATCGACGGATTGACGAGCGGAGGAAAGCTCGACGCACCGGTAGGTCAGCGTATTTTCTGGGCACAAACCGAGGGAATTGTCGCCGCTGTTTTACTGATAGGCGGAGGATTGGGTGCTCTTCAGACAGCTGCGATTACGTCAGGTTTGCCTTTCGCACTTATACTGCTGATTATGTGCTATAGCCTCTATACCGGGTTAAATGAAGAGCATGCAAAAAAACTGAGAATGGAAAAAGAGGCCGAACGCGAATCGTACCGCGATACGGTGGTACATCTCATCGAAAAAAGAAGGAAATCCAAAGAAGAATCTCAAACTGAAAAGTAAAATGGAAACATCTAAAAGCTGGCTGGTTAGTCTTGATCTTACTAATATGGACGATTTACTGTTGGGTTATACAAGTTTCCTGGCTTCAAAGCTAAACCCGGAAAAAATTACGTTTATGCATATTCTTGAATCTGCGAATATTTCGAAAGAGATGCAGGAACTGTTTCCGGAAATTGAAGATCCGGAAGACTTGAGTTCTGTTATCAAACAAGAACTGGAAGAGAAGATATCTTCAGCATTTAAGAATTTTGAATCTACTCAACTTGTACTCGATGAGGGTGATCCGACCAATGCAATTATCAAGCAGATAAAAAAACAAAACCCGGACCTGCTTGTTTTGGGTAAGAAAGAGAAATTTAAGGGCGAAGGAATTCTTTCAAAAAAAATTGTGCGTTACGTTCCCGGTTCGGTTCTGTTTGTTCCTGAATCCTCCCGATATCAGCTTCACCAGATTTTAACACCTTTCAATTTCAATGATCACTCGGCAGCCGCTATTCGTTTTTCTGAAGATTTGGCAAACAGAACGGATGCAAATGTACTTTTACAGCATGTATACGATTACCCGGCACAATTTTTTCCTTTTTTACCATCAAATGAATTTGAAGAAAAGATGAGTAAGCAGCTGAAAGAAAAGTATGATGAATTCAAAAAAGAGAAAGGATTTACTGAGGATACAGAAGTAGTATTTACCCTGAATAAACAGGATAGAATCCAGAATAAAATCTATGATCAGTCAATCCAGGTCCAGGCAGACCTGATTGTTGTCGGTTCCAAAAGCAAGCGGACTATGGCTTCATTCCTTCACGAAGATTTGTCAGACAAAATTGTTAACTATGGCTTTGGAGTCCCGCTTCTCGTCTATAAAGACAAATCCAAAAACAAGGGAATGCTTGATTCACTGCTGGGAAGCTGACTTTTCTTTTTTTAACACCCGGTTTTCGGGGTCTATATCTACTTCAGCATTTTGCTTAATTGCGATTTCAGTTTTGCCATCAATTATAATTCTTTCTGTTTTGCCATTTATACTCACATCCAAAGGCATTGGAAATCTTCTGTCTCCGGGCAGCTCCCATCTCAGTTTTAATTTTTGTTGATCCGTTACCTCATGTACCAATTCAGGCAATTCACTTTCTCTTAAATAGAGATCAAAGAACCAGCCAAGTTCTATTCCTGATATTTTCTCCGTGATTTTTATATAATCTTCGGACGTCACAAACCGAACCTGTGAACCATCAATCTGCTCCTCCATTGCAGGGTCGGGGTAAGCAAAACGACGCAGCGATTCAAAAAAATGATCATCTCCGATCAGGTAACGCAGTGTGTGAAGAATCCAGGCTCCCTTGTAGTAAACATCTCCGCCGCGATTTCCTTCTGTTATTTCAGTGGTAGTCATTGTCCGGAGGGGAGCCACTGGTGAAGAGGAGTTAATCCGCTGCCTGAATAATTCCATTGTTTTTTGATATTCCCGTTTGCCATTCAGATGCTCAGCATAAAGTGCCTGCATATAGGTTCCGAACCCTTCATGAATCCAGAAATCACTCCAGTCCCACACACTGACCAGGTTTCCCCACCACTCATGTGCCAGCTCATGCTGAAACAGGTCGTCAAATTCATTGTTCAGGCCGAACAGATTATCATCTTCAAAATTCGCCCCGTATGATATAATCGTCTGATGTTCCATTCCGAGGTAGGGAGTGTGAACCACTCCGAATTTATCAGCCCGGAACGGGTAGGGTCCTGCAAGCTCTTCCATAAACCGCAATTGTTCTGCAAATTGTGGAAAGAGGTCTTTCCCCTGTTCTAAAAACTCAGGCAATACCCAGAATGTCATTTCTATTTCATCCCCTGCAATGCTTTGGTAGGTATCCGTAAGAATTTCATAAGGTGCCGCATTTACAGAGATATTGTAATTATTTATGGGCGTTGATACATGCCAGCTCCACCGGACCCAGCCATCCTCTTTAACCGATACCTCTTGCAGCCTGCCGTTGGAGGCCACTTTCAAACCTTCCGGTAAGGTGAAATGCAGATTCACAGAATCCGGTTTATCGGACGGATGATCCTTATTTGGCCACCAGAGCCAGGCACCTGTAGTCTGGTTTGCCACACTAATCCAGGGTTCGCCTGCGGATGTTTCTGACCAGACAAACCCGCCATCCCACGGCGGATTCGGTGCAACCCGTGGTTTTCCCTCATAATATATCCGAATAGAAATATTTTCTCCCGGCTGCAGTGTTGCCGGAAAATGTATCATAAATTTTTTATCTGAACCAGCCCTCGAAAATGGAAGCTCCGAAATATCACTCCAGTTCAGCCATTCAATCCTGGATATTTTCATATCCGGATGCAAATCAAGAGCGATTCTGTTTGTGGGAGACACAATTTCTGCACTCAGATCAGTATGACCCGAAATCGTACTGTCAGCCGGGTTAATCTTCAAATCAAGTTTGTAGTGTTTTACATCATAGGCCGCCTGTTCATAAATCAGTTCCCCGCCCGATTCATAGACAAGACCGTTCTGGGCAGATATCGAAAAGGTATAGAGAAAATTCAGAATAAACAGTAAAAACAGCTTTCCGGACATTTCATTTGGTATTTAAATCGAAATTGATACCAAACAAAATAGCATTTTTAAAAATAAACATCGCACAACTCTGTGTAACTCTGCGAAACCTCTGCGCTACGCCGGGGTTCCAAACCTCGAAAGCCCAACAATCGGCTGAAATTCATGATTTCGAGATCTGCTTTACCTTCAATTTACCACCCTTGCGAAGTGCATCGCAGAAGGGAACCAAAGTGTCGCGCGGTGTTCAGCGCAGTGTGCCGCTGAGTTTTTTTCTGCCTGATTTGAAACACTTTAAAATTTGATTTTATTCTTATCCTGAAAACCATTATCATTCATTGCTATGAAAACCGAAATCGTACATATCTGTTGCTGTAAAATCATGGGAATGATTTGTTGTATGTATATGCATACATAAAGCGGCGGGTTTACGATTTTTTTATTCTAAAAGCCCTCCGTTCATTCGCAGGGCTTTTTTCGTTTATGGTTTTCAGAAATGTTCTTTTAAAATTTTTTTGAACTCTTATAGAGAAAGGCGGAGGGATCAGGCCCTGTGAAGCCTTGGCAACCGTCCCCGACTAATTTTCTTTGAAAAATTTGTCGGGGAGTCAGGTGCTACTTCCTGCCCCGGCACGTTTTGGGGAAAGATGAGAGGTTGAGTAATTTTTGAAATCCAAAAACCTCTTCTGAAATCTTTTCCCGGCACTTACGGGACAGAAATTCAGAAGAGGTTTTTTTTTGGAATCATATAAATCAAACACAATTAACAACCATTGAGATCAACATTTAACGACTGGTACGACAAAAAGATGAGGGCAACAACGGAGCTCTCAGAAGAAACGGATGAAATCGAACATCTGCTGGATGAAACAGAGACAATCGCCATTGTCGGTATTTCGCGCAACCAGCATAAAGACAGTTACTATGTTGGCCGCTATCTGCAGAATGCCGGTTATAAAATTATCCCCGTGAATCCGGGCGCGGATGAAATACTCGGTGAAAAAGCGTACCCGGATTTAAAATCCATTCCCTTACAAGTTGATGTTGTGGACGTATTCATCCGTCCCGATTACATACCCGAAGTGGTAAACCAGGCTCTCGAAATTGATCCGAAAGCTATCTGGCTGCAACTTGGCACCGGAGTACATCCGGAGCAGAAAGAAAGAGCCGAAAAAGCCGGGAAAAAACTGATTCAAAGCAGGTGTATGAAAGTAGATCATCAATTCCTGATACGTCCAAAAAGAAAAATCTGAACAGAAATATTTTCTAAAAGTTACTTTACGCTAACCATTAATAAAAAATACATATGAGCAATAACGGACAACCCAAAAATTACCATTTCGACACCCTGCAGCTTCACGCAGGACAAGAACCAGACCCGACAACCGGATCACGTGCTGTTCCGATCTATCAAACTACTTCCTATCAATTTGAAGATACCGAGCATGCGGCCACACTTTTTGCACTAAAGGAGTTTGGTAATATCTATACCAGGATAATGAATCCCACAACCGATGTATTCGAACAGCGGATCACGGCTCTTGAAGGCGGTGCTGCTGCTGTTGCAACGGCTTCGGGGCAGGCTGCCCAGTTTCTTGCAATTGCAACACTTGCGCAGGCCGGCGACCACATCGTATCCACCCCGTTTCTTTACGGTGGTACGTACAATCAATTTAAAGTCTCTCTTCCGAGACTCGGTATTGATGTATCATTCACCGAAGGTGATTCGGTTGAAGCGTTTGAAAAAGAGATTAAAGACAACACCAAAGCCCTGTATGTGGAATCGATCGGCAATCCGCGCGGTAACGTTCCTGATTTTGGCGGGCTTTCTGTGTTAGCTGAAAAACACGGCATCCCTCTTATCGTGGATAACACATTCGGCGCTGCCGGTTCTATTGCCCGGCCCATTGATCACGGAGCCAATATCGTGGTTCAGTCGGCAACAAAATGGATCGGCGGACACGGCACCAGTATCGGCGGTATAATCGTGGATGCCGGTAATTTCAACTGGGGCAACGGAAAATTCCCGCTTTTCACGGACCCTTCGCCGGCCTATCACGGACTCAATTTCTGGGAAGTATTCGGTGAACACGGACCTTTTGGCAATATCGCTTTTGCCATTCGTGCACGCGTGGAAGCATTGCGTGACTTTGGCCCCGCCCTGTCACCATTTAACAGTTTTCTGCTTCTTCAGGGACTTGAAACACTTTCACTCCGCACGGAACGCCACTGCGAAAATGCACTCTCTCTTGCAAAATGGCTGCAAGAAAATGATGCCGTCTCCTGGGTTACTTATACGGGCCTTCCGGATCACCCGTACCATGAAACAGCGAAAAAATACCTGGAAAAAGATCGTTTTGGAGCTGTACTTACATTCGGCGTAAACGGTGGATATGACGCTGCGCGTACATTTATTGAAAGCGTGGAACTGGCCAGCCACCTTGCTAATGTGGGTGATGCAAAAACACTGGTGATTCATCCGTCATCCACCACTCATCAGCAGCTGAGTGAAGATGAGCAGACATCCGGCGGTGTTACTCCCGATTTGATCCGTGTTTCAGTTGGCATTGAATATATCGATGATATCAAAGCCGATTTCCAGCAGGCTTTTGATAAGATATCGGCGTGATCGGAGGTTTGATGATCTTTAACACGTCCCGAACACACCCCTGTATACTGCAAATCAGGCTACGCCTTTTTGCAGTATTCTGTCCCCTCTCGAGAGGGGAAGGAACTGGCTTAAACACCTTCAGATGTGTACGGGAGGCATATATATAATTCGCCTGACGACTGATGGCTGGATAAACCCAGTGGCAGGATTTTTCAGGTCGTCCGGCGAATAGCGGTGGCTGGATTGCTGCCACGAATATTCATCAGACGACTTGTTGGATCGCGGTCTTAGCAGTACCACTGTCTCGGTCGTCAGATGAATAGAAGAATTTTCAGATAACAAAAACCATAATATCAATCACTCAACCATGAGCACTACAACCATAGAAAAAAAACGGACTGACCGGGAAATCGGTCAGGTAATAACGCAAGTTGTTAAAAAGATCGGGGAAAATCCCGCCAGCGCCAAAGCAACATTCAGTGCAAAATCAAAACTTGAACACAGTTTTTTAACTGATGTGCAGGTGCGGAATTTCAATTTTAAATCTGATGAACCGGAAGGCCTTGGCGGTACAGATGCGGGACCAAATCCTGTTGAATATGTTTTAGGAGCACTTGCTGCCTGCCAGGAAATTGTTGTAAAAGCCAATGCGATTGCACTTGGAATAGATGTTACGGAAGTGACGGTAGAGGTTGATGGAAATATCGATCTACACGGATTTTTAAACCTGACTGACGCTCGTTCCGGTTTTACTGATATTAACTATATCACCAAAATTAAAACAAACGAAACCGATCAAAAAAAACTTGATAAACTCCGGGAGCTGTCATTCGCCCGGTGCCCGGTGTTAGATATTATCAAAAACCCGGTACCTGTTGAAGGTGAAGTTCAGTTTGTGCAATAGAAAGGTTTCGCCTGACGACTGAGGGCTGGATGAACCCAGTGGCAGGATTTTTCAGGTCGTCCGGCGAATGGCGGTGGCTGGATTGCTGTCACAGAGATTCATCAGACGACTTGTTGGATCGTGGTCATAGCAATACCTGGGCCTCAGTCGTCAGATGAATTGTTAAAACGAAATTAAACCAAACAACTATGAACGAAGGCATCACAAAAACAAAACTTACGGAACCCTTTATCACCGAATCGGGTCATCGTTTTGAACAGGCGGACGCGGCTTTTAAAACCTGGGGGGAGCTGAATGAGTCGCGTGATAATGTGATTCTTATCTGTCATGCGCTCACGGGGCATGCTGCAGCTGATGAGTGGTTCTGGGGATTTTTTGCTCCCGATGGAATTTTTAACCCGGAAACTCATTTTGTAATCTGTATCAACGTGCCGGGCAGCTGTTACGGATCTGTGGGACCGTGGACCGAGAATCCAAAAACAAGCAAGCCTTACAGAAATGATTTTCCGGAACTGACTATCCGCGATTTGGTACGGTTTCAGCAGCTCCTTCTCGATCAGCTTGATATCCGCGGTATTGAATTTGTAATCGGCGGCTCCCTCGGCGGTATGCAGGCATTGGAATTTGCGATCATGGATCACCGCCCCGGGTCGGCCGTTTGCATAGCCATGGGGAAAGAGCACACACCGTGGGCTATTGGCATCAGCCATGCGCAGCGCAGTGCAATCAAAGCTGATCCGGCCTGGAATGGCGGAAACTATGAACTGGAACAGCAGCCTGCCCGGGGACTATCGGCAGCCCGGATGATGGCAATGATCACCTACAGGTCCCCTGCCGACTTTGAACGCAAGTTCAGCAGAAAACTACAAGACGAAACCGGGAATCTGTTTCAAATTGAATCCTATCTGAATTACCAGGGAGAAAAGCTTGTTAAACGGTTCGACGCGCATTCGTATATCAATCTTACAAAGGCAATGGATACGCACAACGCGGCGCGCGGCAGAGGTTCCGATGAATTCATTCTTAACCGTGTTAAGATTCCGGTTCTTGTAGTTGGGGTGGACTCCGACTTCCTCTACCCTGTTGAAGAACAGAAAGAGCTCGCCAAACTGCTCGCCAACGGAACATACCGGGAGATATCATCCTACCATGGCCACGATGCTTTTCTGATTGAATTCGAACAACTGAACAAAATTATCCGTCAATTTACCAAAACCAATAAATCTGCAGCCATTCAATAGTTATGACAAAACAAATTCTGGCACTGAAAAAACATGCTGAACAAAAAGGTATCAGCAAAAAGAGATTAAATATATTCCTGGCCGGTGTGGGGGCCATAGGCGGTACGCTGTTGCACCAGATTGAAAGCCTGGAACATCGTGATATTTCGTTGAATATCATTGGCATTTGCAACCGGGAAAAAGTGAACTGGAGATCCGGGGGCGAATCTGTCTCTGAATTGTCGGATACGCTTTACAGAGGTAAAACAAAAAAGTGGGACTCTGTTCTGGATACTCTTGACCTGCTTTCTGATCAGAATCTCGTTTTTGTGGATGCAACAGGAAGCCAGGAAGTAGCCGGGCTTTACGAGACGATTCTCAAATCCGGAATTCACATCGTAACTCCCAGTAAAATTGCCAATACCAAAAGTCAGCTTTACTTCGACTCACTTTTGGAAGCTGCGAATTCCAACGGTATTCAGTATCATTATGAAACAACTGTAGGTGCGGGACTGCCGGTTCTTGAACCTATCCGTAACTTGATTGAATCGGGAGATGAAATTGTTGAAATTAGTGGTGTGCTTTCAGGGACTATGACCTATCTTTTTGATGAACTTGGAAAAGGCGCCTCGTTCAGTGAAGCAGTAGTGCAGGCGAGAGCTCTCGGTTATGCTGAACCAGATCCGAGGGATGATCTTTCAGGCGAAGATGTGGCACGTAAATTTCTGATCCTGGCCAGGACTTGCGGGCAGAAACTGGAACGAAACCAGATTCACGTCGAATCTCTCATCCCCGATTTTCTGCAGAATGCCGACTCAACTACGTTTTTACAGCAACTGCACCAAGTGGATAACTATTGGAAAGAGCGGCTTGAAAAATCTCAGAATACCGGTAAAACCTTACGTTATGCCGGCAGATTTACGAATGATTCCATCCGGATTGGAATCCGGGAGACAGACAAAGAGTCGCCCATCGGACAATTGTCCGGAACCAACAACCTGATTCAGATCAAAACCAATCGTTACTACGACCAGCCCCTGATCATCCAGGGTCCCGGTGCGGGCAAAGAAGTAACCGCTGCCGGAGTGCTTTCGGATATCTTAAAAATTCCTGGTTAAGTCCGTTACGGAGGGGAGACGGGGTGACTGAGTGAGAGGATAAAGGGAGACTGAGTGACGGAGTGATGTTGCCCGGAAAATAGCTCTGCTAATGGCATTAGGGTTTGAAATTTTTCCAAAATTAAATCGATTTCCCTCGGCTTTAGCCGGGGGGAACAGCAAGCCTGCCAACCTAAAACCATCGGTTGTGAAATTTGCCAACATTTGGATAGTTAATCCGATGGTTCCGGTGGGAAAAGTTTGTTTTTGGCTGGTTGACAGGGAGTTTTTTGTTCACAGCAGTTGCTTGTAGCATGAGACCCCTCGATTCCACCCCGACAGGATTGAATTTATGTAAGATATTGAGCAAGAAATTGTCGGGGTTGCACTCGGGGTGACAGGGATCGCAGTAAGTGGTGGGCGGCGTATAAAAATCAGAATTGTACAAATATTTCATACGCCGCCAGGATTATTGTTGCTTCCTCACGTCGTGAGATTATCGTTGTTCTAATAATGGTCTTTATACGCCGCACAGTATCCTAAAATGGTCCTGTCATCCCGTAAGCCGGTTCGTCAGTTGGCGGGAAGGCGCACCGAGGGACAGTACTGTCTCCTGACTGATCCCATTCTACAGGCAACAGCCTCAAAAATCCCGCTCCTTTCTCACATAAAAATAAATCCTTAAACTTCACTTACACATGAAAACAACCAAATCACTTCCCATGCTGCCCAAAACACTCTTTTTCGATGTTAACGAAACACTGCTCGATCTCACGCCGGTTCGCGAATCGGTAGCAGAAGCTCTGAATGGGAAAAGAGAGCTTGTCCCCCTCTGGTTTCAATCTCTTTTGCACCTGTCTCTCGTTTACAGTGCGGGCGGAAAATTTAAGCCCTTTGGTCAGCTGGCTGCCGATGCTCTTGTATCTGTTGCCGTAAATCATAAAATCGAACTTTCTATTTCAGATGCTGAAACAGCTATCCGGCCAATTCTTTCTTGTAAACCTCATGACGATGTCATCCCCGGACTGCAGACGCTGCGAAAAGCCGGTTACCGACTGATTACCCTGACCAACTCTTCATCATCCGCCCTTGAGCAGCAGATGAAAAATTCAGGCCTGCACGACCTTTTTGACAAACATCTGAGTGTGGAAGAGTTCGGGATTTATAAACCTCATCGGGTGGTCTACGAAAAAGCAGCTAAAAAACTCAGGACTAAACCTGACAACTGTATGATGATTGCCACCCACGACTGGGATATCATGGGAGCCGCCTGGGCTGGGTTTCAGACAGTATTCATTTCAAGAGGTGACGGTCGTTATACACATGAATTGCCTGAACCGGATGCTTTTGCTTCGGGAATTGAAGCATTATCCTTATCGCTTTGAATGGTTCTCTGATAAAAGAATTGCCATAATTGCCGCGCATTTATAATATCAATGCTCCAAAAAGCATTCATTATAATAATTTAATTTAAATATCACTCTGCTTTTAAGTATATAAATTAATAACGGTTAGGTATTTAAAAAGAAAGCCCCACCTATTCTATTATTCATCAGGCGTCGTTCTGGATTTTCAGAAATACAGGCTTATTACAAATAAAATCTGAGATGAGAAAAACACTATTTATAATTGCTTTGATCATTTTTGTATATACGGTTGGTTGTGAAGATACAACCTCCCCTTTTGATGAGACTGTTCCTCAATTTTTTACGCTTACCACAAACGTTACACCGGATGAGGGAGGTACTGTTATTCCATCCGATGATACATTTCCGGCAGATACACAAATCGAGGTAGAAGCACTGCCATCAGAAGGATGGATTTTTATCGGATGGGAAGGCGACCTGGAGAGCAGCAGAAATCCGGAATCAATACTAATGGATAGTGATAAATTTATCACTTCGCGCTTCCTGGAAAGTGAATTTAATTTAAATATAGAAGTCAACGGTAACGGAAGTGTAAGAGTAGAAGAGATTCAGGAAAATTCTAAAACAACAGATAACGATGTTCCAGGCAAAGCGCATGATCACAAAACAGGCACCATACCCGATACAACTGCAGAAAATATAAATACTTCTGAATTATTTACTAATGATGACGGCCCAAGTGAAAAATTCAGTACACATAATAGCACCCTGCAAGCCGGTAATAATTTAGTAAAACCGGTTAGAACCGTAAGACTTATTGCAGAACCGTCGGAAGGCTGGGAATTTGTCCGCTGGGAGGAAGACCTGACCGGAAATGAGAATCCTGCTATAGTAGAGATTGACAGAGACAAAACAATTGTTGCTGTTTTTCAACAAGAAGGCTCAATTACCTTTTCACTGTCTGCCGGAATTCAGGGAGAGGGGACCGTTGATCTTAACCCTGATAAAGAAATGTATGAAGAAGCTGAGGAAGTGACGTTAACGGCAGAACCGGCTGAAGGATGGGCTTTTTCAGAATGGCAGGAAGATCTTACCGGATCAGATAACCCTGCAATATTAGTTATGGACAGCGATAAATCTGTTACTGCTGTTTTTGAATCTCTGACTTCAAATCTCTCCATAAATGTAACCGTTCAACCCACAAACACAACAGCAGGTGAGGTTATATCCCCTGCTCCAACTGTTGTAGTCACCGGGTTTGAGAATACCCCGCTTGGCGAGATCGAGGTAACCGTCAGCGAACTGGGAGGTCTCGATTTTGACTCTGGTACACTTACTGTCACCACAAATTCAAACGGCGTGGCTGAGTTTGAAGATCTCGTTATCAACCGTTCAGGCAGCTATAGGCTGGTCTTTTCCGTAGACGGAGCCGGACAAATAACATCCGATCGTTTTACTATAAATAGTGCAAATGGTGATCCCTCACAAACGGTTGCCGATGTACCGGAAAACGGTACGGCTGGTGAGCCCTCGGAGATTACAATTACAGTAGAAGATCCGTTTGGAAACGGGGTTGAAGAGGCAGCAGATGGCTTGTCCATAAGTGTTTCCGGTGCCAATGATATCAATAATGTATCACCGGTCAAAGATGATGGCAACGGAGTTTATTCAGCCAGTTATACACCCCAAAAAACCGGTTTGGATCAAATTAACATACGATTAAATGGAACCCAGGTTAATGGAAGTCCATTTAACAGTACGGTGGAACCGGGCCCCGCAGCTGAGTTTACTTTTAACACAATTTCCAGTCCGCAAACAGCCGGCGAATCCTTTAGTATTACTATCAATGCTCTTGACGCCGGGGGAAATGAAGCCACCGGTTTCAGTGAAACGGCAAATCTGAGTACTACGGCAGGTATAATAACCCCGGAAAGTGTCAGCTTCTCTAATGGAGTGGCTACACAGGACGTCTCCGTTACGCAAGCCGGAGCCGGACAAACGATAACTGCGGACAACGGCTCTATCAATGGAACTTCCGGCCGGTTTACTGTGGAAGCAGGCCCGCCGGAGTCGATCATAGTCATTACTCATCCGGGGCAGAGTACAGCCGGTCAGCCGATTACCGGCCCGCCAACCACAGAGATTACGGACTCATTTGAAAATCCCGTCGAAGGAGTAGATGTCACTGTCAGTTTGGGGAGCGGCACCGGATTTGACAGCGGCAACCAGACAGTTACTACCGGAAATGACGGCCAAGCTCTGTTTGAAGATCTCGTGATCAACAAAGCCGACAGATACTCCTTACTGTTTAATGGTGCAGGGCTTGATGTGAGTTCCAACCCTTTTGAAGTGACAAGTGCTGACGGTGAGCCCGGGCAAACTACAGCCAGGGTACCGAATGGAAGTGTCGGTGAGCCGACAAGAATTACTATTACTGTGGAAGATCAATTTGGTAACCGGGTTGAAGGGGCAGCTGATAACCTTTCGGTAAGCGTTTCGGGGGTAAACGAAGATGCCGAGGTTGAACCTATAATCGATGACGGCAATGGAGTTTATACCACAAGTTACACACCGACAACACCTACATTCTTGTTCTTCGGTCCGGATGAAATTATCATTCAATTAAATGGTGAAGGCATCAAAGGCAGTCCATTTACAAGTAGAGTGTTTCCTTAGAATCCTTTTGTATTAGCCAGGAACAGGGCACTGGATGCCAATCCCGTGCTACGCAAACACCGCGCAACTCTGTGGTAAAAAAATCAGGGAGTTATATACTTGATATTAAGACAAGGAATAGAAGACCTTATTCATGTAAAGGAATTCGAAAAACATGTTCATAATTTTAATTCATAAACATTGATTTCGTATGTATCCTCCTCGTTTAAAGAAATCGTATACATGTATTGATCATCGGGCGAAACCGCCAGTTTAATGGCGGTTTTATCTAAATTTAATTGTTTATAAGCATTTCCTTCCCAATCAAAAATTAAAACCCTATTCCCCGATGAATATTTTGATAATCCCTCTTTGCGTTTCACCCCTGAATACAATGTATAAATAAATGCTTTTGAAACATCTAAATCTCTATATCCTCCCAGGTTTTCCGGTAAAATCTTAGCCGATAACATTTGTGAATTTGACTCATTCTCAAACAACGGATAGTTGGTATGAATCTGTTTTTCAATTTTTAATTTATCATTATAAAAAGAAATTACATCCAAATTAGCAGCAGAAACCGTTGCCGATACAAGCATCGGTTTTTCCGGATGCAATCTGAAATTGGACTGGTAGGGCATTCCCAGTTGTTTTCTTATAGTATTTTCAAATTTTTCCTCGAATGGATAGCTAATCCCGACCTCAATCATTTCACTTTCCTGATTTGAGACCGCATATCTTCCGTCATCAAAAAAACCGGTCCCAATTATCCTGTCATTTTCTACCCTGCCAACCATTGAATAGTCTGTATGCAGTTCATCAATTTGTGAGACTGTTGCAGGAAGAGAATCATCTAAAACCTTTTTTACGGATACTTCCACAAAGGAAAATAACTTACGATTATTCATTCCAATTACATCATTTCTGCCCGGTATTCTGCTTATGTAACCTGGAAATAGAAACTCATCCGGCCCTCTGCCTTCTCTGCCAAATAATTTAACCTCTTTTCCTGAAAATCTATTTATAAAGGAAAAGAAAAATGATTCACCATTATGTTCAAACTGATCATGAATTAATAAAAGTGAATCAAAGACCATGATCTGTAGTGGAGTACTTAATTGAATATTCTCAAAAGAACCTGCGCTTCTTCTGTTCTCTTGCAGATCCTGGAACAATATCGTTGGCTCGTGAAATGATTCTGACGGAGAGGAACACGAAATTAAAAATGCTGATCCAATGAGAATTAAATGTATGTATAAAATATTCATGTTTTAAAATAAACGGGCAATTACATGCCCGTTTATAAAAATTAAAGATTTTGATTATTGGAAAGTTGAACTACAATCCTCTGCTTCTCCGTAAAAAATATGAACTTCATTGCCTTGTATAATTCGGTGACATTCAATTACACTCATATGGCATTCTGTGCAACCTCCGGCTAATGCCTCACTTACTCCGACTTCTATAACAGAATCATTGGTTTGATTAATATTCAGTGAGAAAAGTATTAATGCAATTGTAACAAATATGCTACTTATTATTTTAAACATAATATTAGGATTTATTTGATTTTTCATTTAAAGGATTTAAAAAATCCTATTAAAACTGAACTCAAATAAAACATAATTTTTTTAAACTACATCAAAAACTACTTCAAAATTTACTTCAATTTTCTCCATCCATTAGATACCCCTCTCTCCATTCTCCGGGCCATTTGGCCGTTTTGTTTTTAAATGTCATCGAAAATGAGTGCAACCGTTCATAGCCAACTGCATAACCAATATCGCCCAGCGATAATATTTTTAAGCGTTTGTCCATTAGCAACAATTTAGCTGCACCAATTCGGTGGTGAGTTATATACTCCCTTGGCGATAAACCAACTTGCCGTTTAAATCGACCGGAATAATTCTTCTGTGGAGTTTTATTCAACTCTTTAATTATTTTTACACTGCATTCCGGCTGAAACAGTTTTTTGTTGAAAAGCTCAATTCCCCGTTTAATATCACCATTCCAACTTTTCTCAGGTTTCGTAAAATACTGATTTTTATATGTCTCAAGAAGGTAATCTGAAATTCCAAAGGCTTTATAACTTGAAATAGGTTGGTTGGTTGGTTGGTATTCTTCATGATGTTGTTTTTAATCGATATACATCTCTTTCATTCAATTTTATTAAATACTCATTTACTAAATCAGAGTACAAAATAATATTAAATAAAAAAAGTATTCATAAACATTTACCAAGACAAACATCGCGGTTCTCCGATTCCGTTGCGCTTATTGACACTTAAAAGCCTGAATTCTCTGAAATTTCCTTGCTGAATGGTCCCTTAATCATCTCATTTTTGGCACTTTAGTTGGTGATTAAAAATTGTTGAACTGTAGAACTGTTGAATCGAAGAACTGTTAATTTTCTGAACTGTAGAGATTTACTGAAAATGAATCATGATGGAATTACTGCCCGGTATACCGGCTCCGTAAGGAGCCTCCTGTTCATAGAAAATGAAAAGGGTGCCCATTGACCAGGCTCCATCGGAGCCACCTGCTCCGCGAAACTCTGCGAGAAACATCGACCCGTGTCTATTTCTCGCTGTTTTACGCCGTGTGAGCCACTGATTTTCGCAGAAATGAGATCACATATAGATGAATTTCTTTAGCTAAATTCCCGGCCATCGCCGCGAGCAGCCAGTTTTTTCTGCCCGGTCCTTTATATTGATAATTTCTCCGCGCCCATTGCGGTTACTTCCCGGACAATTTTGACAAGGGCAGGTAGTAAGCAAACCACAATCAAAAGAAGACTCTATATCAAAAAAATTTACTCTGGAATCTAAAAACAGATCGCATTACTTAAATCATATAGCTTTTTGGCACATGATTTGTTTTTTCGTATCGTTATTGATAATAAGTCGGCATAGATTACAAATTGAATAATGAAAATATTATACCTGATTTCCGCAATCGCACTTCTTTTCCTGGTAAGCAGTTGCGCAAGCAATAATAAGACAGCTGAACAACCAATTCGTTCAGGATATTACAAGAAAGACGCAAGTCAGACCCGTATCGGGGAGTGGAGCCGCGAAAATATGGACTTGGTTGCAAGAGTTCAGGGAACCGTCTTTTACCGCACATATCAATTTGATCCTAATCAGCAACTGACAAAAGCAGATTTTTCTGATACAGGCTTTGAAGGCCGTTCCTTAGGTATTATCACACAAAATGAATCAAGAGCCGGAACAGCTGTTGTATTGTCCGAATCCAATGGCAATGCAGCACTGCTTACTGCCGATCATATCGTAAATTACCCGGATACGGTTTGGCACTATTCTGAGAATTCACCTTTTCCAAATAACCAGGTTGTAGAAGCGGTATCCGTAAAAGCCCGCAGCAGCTATTCTGTATTTATCGGTGATAATTTTGGTCCGGCTGATGTTATCATCAATAACAGAAGCCTGGATTTAGCAGTTTTATCCACCCGGTTTGAAATTGACGAAGAATTGGTTAGAGGATCAATCAGAGCCGGTGATTCGGACCGACTGGAGTGGGCTGACTTTGTATATGCCATAGGATATCCCAAAGGAGTAAAAATGATAACCAGTGGAATCGTAAGTAAAACAGACCGAATGCGTGGCAATGGATTTTCAACAGATGCTTCGTTCAACCGCGGATTCAGCGGCGGAATGATCCTGGCTATTAACAGTGAAACCTCTTTGCCGGAATGGGTAGGGATGCTCTCGTCATCTACATCCAGTATAGAGTATGTTTTAGTTCCTGAACAAATAAATATGAATGATTACAGGCCAGAGATTCCATATACAAATACTATCTATGTTGAGCGTAAAAACAGGATTAACTACGGGATTACTCATGCTGTGAGTATTAACCAGATAAGAATTTTCCTGGAACGAAACAGGGATATACTGAGTGAATTCGGTTACGGATTGCAACAATTTTAATATCTGGCCCGGTATCTGCATTTTTATACTTCAGCTGCAATTGTGGTACTTGAATTTAAAACGGGTTAACTTACACCAGTTATAAATACATATTCCGTAATGAATTCTTACAAACAACCAATTCCGAAATACTACAGAATTTATGAAGAGCTGCTCGATCAGATTCGAAATGGTAAATTCGAAGAAAATGACCGCTTCCCAAGCGATACCGAGCTCGTAAAAACGTTTAACGTAAGCCGGGGGACGGTGCGCGAAGCACTGAAACTTCTGCTTCAGCAGGGATACCTGATCAGGGAACAGGGAAAAGGTACATTTGTTACATACAAAAAAATTGAACAAAATCCCGACAAACTGATTGGATTCAGTGAATTGATGAAAAAACACGACATCAAACCTGATGCCAGAGTTGTCGAAAAAGAGATTATCGAACCTTCCAGTTATCTTAAAAACCTGATGCACCTGCAGCAAGATGAAAAACTGGTAAGGCTGGTTCGGATTCGCTTTGGAAACGACCAGCCGTTAATTATTGAGAGATCATTTTTCAGTTACAAATATTTTGAGCCTATCTTTTCCAAAGATTTAGAGAAAAATTCTATTTTTAACCTCCTGTATAATCATACAGATACGAGGCTGGGTGAAGCAACGCAGCGGATTGAAGCCATCAGTGCAGGCAAATCTGAACACGAGATGTTAAATGTATCACTTGGCACCCCACTTCTCCTAATAAAGAGACTGATACAAACGAAAGATGGAGATTATTTTCAATATTCTGAAGATGTATACAGAAGTGACCGCATTAATTTCACCACAAAAACGGTCCCCTATGAAGATGATCACAATATGGCCGGCCTGCCTCTCGATTTGATTGACCAGGATTGGTAGACCACAACCGGGAAATGACCCTTCACGTTCCTCTGCGTTCTCCGCGGTTACACCCAGCAAAATATACTCAAATGATGCTCACTTCCCGCCATCATTATTTGCCAGCCGAGGAGATCTTTGCGAATCGGTCTTCACAGGCTGAAGGCCTGTCGCAGGTCAGTTTCAATTCGGCTGGTGTTTATGATGGTTGGTAGAGTTCGGTGCAATGCCAGCCGGCTGGAATGGAATGGTTGCACTTGTCAGGCGAATTCAAAAAAAAGTTGCTAAAATCAAACGAATTTTGTTGACTATTTGGAAGCGGTTTCTGATATTGATGAAAGCAGCTTGTATAGACAACTAAACAAGAACACAAAAACTAATCTAATGCCTGAAAAATATATCTTAGCACTCGACCAGGGAACCACAAGTTCAAGAGCCATCATTTTTGATAAAAAAGGATCCATCATTTCTACGGCTCAAAAAGAGTTTAAACAGATTTATCCAAAAGCCGGATGGGTGGAACACGATGGAAATGAGATATGGTCAACCCAGGCCGGTGTTGCAGCTGAAGCTATCGCAAAGTCCGGTTTAAATGGAAACAACATGGCTGCTATTGGCATTACCAATCAGCGGGAAACTACGCTGATCTGGGACAGAAAAACCGGGAAACCGGTCTACAATGCCATCGTATGGCAGGATCGCCGCACATCCGATTTCTGTGATAAGCTAAAAAAGGACGGGCTAACCGAAACATTCCGGGAAAAAACCGGGCTTATACTTGATTCCTATTTCTCAGCTACAAAAATCAAGTGGATTCTTGACAACATTGACGGAGTGCGCAAAAGAGCTAAAAACGGAGAGCTTGCTTTCGGTACGATGGACAGCTGGCTGATCTGGAATTTTACCCGCGGAGAACTCCATATCACCGATGTAACCAATGCCTCGCGTACAATGCTCTATAACATTCATGACTGTGAATGGGATCAGGATATTCTTGAGATTCTCGATATCCCGCAGAGCCTGCTACCGGATGTGAAGCCCTCAAGTGAAATATACGGAAGAACTAAAACCACTATTTTTGCTTCAAAAGTACCTATTGCCGGAATTGCAGGTGATCAGCAGGCCGCTCTCTTTGGCCAGCGTTGCATCAAATCGGGCATGGTTAAAAATACGTATGGCACCGGCTGTTTTATGGTGATGAATACCGGTGAAAAACCTATTGAATCCAAGAATAATTTACTTACAACCATTGCGTGGGAAGTAAATGGAAAAGTTGAGTACGCTCTTGAAGGAAGCATCTTTATTGCAGGAGCCGTTGTTCAGTGGCTGCGGGATGAACTGGGGATCATACGCAACTCATATGACGTAGAAGCACTGGCAAAGTCGGTTCCCGACAACGACGGAGTTTACCTGGTTCCGGCTTTTGCAGGTCTCGGTGCACCACACTGGAATCAGCATGCGCGCGGTACAATTGTGGGATTGTCGAGAGGATCAAACGCCGGACATATTGCCCGGGCCGCCCTTGAAGGAATTGCCTACCAGGCAATGGATGTGCTGAATGCAATGCAGGCCGACTCCGGGATTGATATCCGTGAACTACGTGTGGATGGCGGAGCAGCTGCCAATAATCTTCTGATGCAGTTTCAGTCCGATATCCTGCAGGCTCCTGTCATCCGGCCAAAGGTGTTAGAAACCACCGCTCTGGGTGCCGCGTACCTGGCGGGTCTTGCTGTCGGTTACTGGGCAGATCACGATGAAATAAATGAACAGTGGCAGGAAGACCGGCAGTTTACACCCGAAATGGAAGAGAAACACTCAAAAGTTTTAATTAATGGGTGGAATCGTGCTTTAAATGCTGCTAATGAGTGGTCTAAAAAATAAGATTCAGCAACTATCTATTTTAAAAATAATTTAAATCTATCAAGAAAATATCAGAGACAATGAAACCAAACAGAAATGAAATGTTAGACGGAGTAAAATCCGAAGCAAAATACTGGGATGTCATAATTGTCGGAGGAGGCGCAACCGGACTTGGAGCAGCTGTTGATTCTGCATCACGGGGATATAAAACACTGCTTCTGGAGCAGCATGACTTTTCGAAAGGCACATCCAGCAGATCTACGAAATTGGTGCATGGTGGAGTTCGCTATCTGCAGCAGGGAAATGTAACTCTTGTACTTGAAGCCTTGCGCGAACGCGGACTTCTAATTCAGAATGCCCCGCACCTGGTTCGCAACCAATCTTTTATTGTACCTAATTATGACTGGTGGGAAGGCCCGTTTTACGGAATCGGGATGAAAGTATACGACATGCTGGCCGGTAAACTTGGTCTTGGACCATCAAAAAATCTCTCCCGGGAAAAAACTCTTGAGCTGCTGCCAACAATTGAGTCGGAAGGATTGAAAGGCGGTGTTATCTATTATGACGGACAATTCGATGACTCCAGGCTTGCGATTAACCTTGTTCAAACTGCACTCGATCATGATGCAACCATTCTCAATTACGCCAAAGTAACCGGACTTCTGAAATCAAATGATACCACAAATGGTGTTACAGTTACTGATCAGGTTTCGGGTGAATCATTTGAAGTAAACGGCCGGGTTGTAATAAATGCCACCGGCGTATTTACCGATGATATCCTGAAAATGGATAACAAAGATGCCAACAATATTATTGCTCCGAGCCAGGGAGTCCATATTATCATTGATAAAAAATTCCTACCGGGCGAGAGTGCAATCATGGTTCCGCACACGGAAGACGGGCGCGTACTTTTTGCTGTGCCCTGGCATGATAAAATTGTACTTGGAACAACTGATACACCTGTTGAAAGTCCATTACTGGAGCCGGTGGCTATGGAGTCAGAGATTGAATTTATTCTGAAACATGCTTCTCAGTATCTCACCGGCAACCCGACCAGGAAAGATGTTAGAAGTGTGTTTGCAGGCTTGCGACCTCTCGTAAAATCAGGAGATTCGAAAGATACAGCTTCGTTATCACGTGATCATACGCTAATTGTTTCTCCATCAGGTCTTGTGACGATTGCAGGCGGAAAATGGACAACCTATCGCAAAATGGCCCAGGATACGATCGACCAGGCAGCAACAGTAGCTGGTTTGAATATCAGGGAATGCACTACTGAAAATCTGCGTATTCACGGATGGCTAAAAAACGTTGATAAAAAAGATCCTCTTTATTACTACGGCTCGGATAAGGTATCACTTGAAAAAATGATTGAAAAACGTCCGGAACTGGGCGAAAAACTTCATGAACGTCTTCCTTATCTGAAAGCGGAAGTGGTGTGGGGAGTACGGAAGGAACTTGCAGTTACTGTAGAAGACATACTGGCAAGAAGAACAAGGGCAATTTTACTGGATGCACCTGCCAGCATTGAAATGGCCCCTGAAGTTGCCCGCCTCATGGCGGAAGAAGCCGGCCACGACAAAAAATGGCAGGAAGAACAAGTGAAAGAGTATACAGCAATTGCTGAAAATTACGTACTATCTGAACAAAACTAACCGGAAGTTTTGAATTCTTAACTCTAAATCTAACTAATATGTATCCTTTTATAGCTGAAATTATTGGCACCGCTATTTTAATAATCTTTGGGGGTGGTGTTGTAGCAAATGTTGTTCTGAATAAAACCAAGGGCAATAACAGCGGCTGGATTGTTATAACGTGGGGATGGGGTATGGGCGTTTTTGTCGCTGTTTTTACTGTAGGCCAGTTCAGCGGAGCTCATATCAATCCGGCTGTAACCATAGGCCTTGCAGCCGCAGGTCTTTTCGATTGGATTATGGTAGTGCCCTATATAATCGCTCAAACACTGGGTGGCTTTTTAGGTGCTGTAGTCGTTTGGCTTGCATATAAAGATCATTTTTCAGCAACCGAAGATGAAGGGGTTAAGCTTGCAATTTTTTCAACAGCACCCGAAATCAGAAATTATCCATCCAACTTTATGACGGAAGTAATAGGGACCTTTATACTTGTATTTGGTGTGATGTACATGGTCTCTCCGGGTTTTATAGGTCCGAACGGTGAGTTCTTGGAAACCATAAACCTGAACGGCGAACAAATCGGGTTTGGTCTCGGTGCATTATCTGCCCTGCCTGTTGGACTCCTTGTACTTGGGATTGGTCTGTCGCTGGGAGGACCCACGGGATATGCGATAAATCCTGCCCGGGATCTGGGACCACGTATTGCTCATGCACTTCTTCCCTTTCCGCACAAAGGCAGTAGTGACTGGGCATATTCATGGGTACCGGTTTTTGGACCGATTGCTGGTGCTTTTCTTGCCGCCGGCCTTTTTCTACTGCTTCAATAATCTTCAATTTTTTTAAATAAAAATTAGCAGCAATGATGCTGTATTTATTTACAAGATAAAAGAGCATATAAAATTTATATGGAGTCATTTGTTATTAAAAACCAAACTATGGATCATTTACCTCGTATCGCTGTTATTTCTTATACCCTATGAGCTTACAACGTTTGCCTCTTTGATTGCGAGTTTCAGTTTTTAATCCGAAAACACAGGCTGAAACCAAAGTATCGAGCGATAGATCGAATTTTGTACATTTTTTACACAGACCCGGAGTCCATTCCCGCATTTAGAGTAACATGTCTATAATACCCGAAAGAATACCTGTTTCAACAACCTTTCCCCATTAAGTTGTATTAGTGGAGTCAAAAGAATATATTAATCGTTGTAATACGATGAATATATATCAATCAGATCTTTACAACCAGAAAAAAATGAAACAACATATCCAAACCCCGGATGAAATTAAACTATCGGTGAAAGAAAAATATGCTGAGATCAGCCAGAATGCGAAAAATTCAGCTTGTTGCGGACCAGGCAGCTGTTGCGGTTCCAGTGAAAAATCGGATTACACGATTTTTTCTGACGACTACTCTCATCTGGAAGGATATAATCCTGATGCCGATCTCGGACTTGGCTGCGGGTTACCAACTGAATTTGCAGGAATTAAACCCGGCGACACTGTTGTTGACCTGGGCTCCGGAGCCGGTAATGACTGTTTTGTGGCACGTCAGCTCACGGGAAATACCGGACAGGTGATTGGTATTGATATGACTGAATCGATGGTTGATAAAGCGAGGGATAATGCTGAAAAACTCAACTATGAAAATGTGAAATTTTTTGCAGGTGATATAGAAGAACTTCCGCTTGACGATTCCGTTGCCGATGTAGTGATAAGTAATTGTGTGCTGAATCTTGTACCCGACAAAAGAAAAGCATTCTCCGAAACATTCAGAATTCTTAAAAACAGCGGGCATTTCAGCATCTCAGATGTGGTTCTCTCCGGTGATCTGCCAGGCAAAATTCGTGAAGATGCTGAAATGTATGCAGGCTGCGTGGCAGGAGCCATTGACAAGGACCTCTACCTGGAAATTGTAAAAGACTCCGGGTTTAAAAATATCAAAGTTCAAAAAATAAAGGAGATTCAGCTTCCGGATGAAATGCTTTCTAAATATCTGTCACCCGAAGAAAAAGATGCATTCCGGAATTCGGACACAGGGATTTTCAGCATAACACTCTATGCAGAAAAATGAGGTGAATCCAATGATTTTCATTCTGATCCGCCTTGAAATTTCAACTCAATAAATCAAAACTTATGAGCAGTGTTAAATCCATAGAAATTGGAGATCCGTCGATTGAACGATCCGCGGTTATTGCTAAAGCACTCGGACACCCGGCAAGGATAGCCATATTAAAAATACTTGCAGACCGCAGCACCTGCTTTTGCGGAGACATCACGGAAATCCTTCCGCTGGCTCAATCAACAGTATCACAGCACCTCAAAGCACTGAAATCTGCCGGACTCATAAAGGGCGAAGTAGAAGGTGTACGTACATGCTACTGTCTTAATCCGGATGGAATTCGGGAGCTACAGATACTCCTTTCTGAACTTTCCGATGAACTTATCAAAACCTGCTGCTAACCGATATGAAAATTGCCTTATTTAGTGACATACATGCCAATATCGACGCGCTTACACCAGTACTTGATGATATCTACTCACGATCTCCGGATGCGGTCTACTGCCTGGGAGACCTTGTAGGATACGCACCGTTTCCCAATGAAGTGATTGAAACCATCCGAAAAAAGGGAATACCGGTTATTGCCGGTAATTACGACCAGGGTGTTGGCCTGAACAGTGATGACTGCGGATGTGCCTATAAAACAGACGAAGACAAAGCCCGTGGTGCTGAATCGATTGCTTTTACCAATGAAATTATCTCGGATGAAAACCGTGCCTATCTCCGCTCTCTTCCGGCGCATATTCGTGTTGAATATGGAGTCAATACAGATCCGTATCATCTTTTGCTCGTACATGGCAGCCCGCGAAAAATCAATGAGTACCTCTTCGAAGACCGTGAAGATAAAAGCCTGATACGTATGATGGAAAATTCAAATGCTCATACCATGGCTTTTGGCCATACGCATAAACCGTATCACAAAAAATTGAAAGATAATGATGGAAATTTTCGGCATGCCATAAATATCGGATCGGTCGGAAAACCAAAAGACGGTGACCCGCGAGCCTGTTATGTAATGCTGGATTGGGAAGGCGACCTTGATCTCTCGAATCCTGACGCGCTTGGTGTTGAATTTATTCGCATTGAGTACGATATCGATAAAGCTGCGAAAGCTGTTGAAGAGAGTCCCCTGCCAGATCCGTTTGCGGATATGCTTAGGAAAGGAGGCTAAACATTCTTTCTAAAGACTAAAACCGGTGTTGGAGTTCAGTTTATTTAATCGTATTTTTACGATGAATTAAATATAACAAACAAAAGAATTGAAATGGCTGATAAAATAGAGACAAAAACTTTGATTGAAGTATACGATCCCGCCATGTGTTGCAGTACCGGTGTCTGCGGGTCTGACGTGGATGATTCCCTCGCGGATTTTGCCAATGATGTAAAATGGCTGAAATCACAGGAAGTTGATGTGAAACGTTACAACCTGGGACAGGAACCTGAAACCTTTAAAATGAATCCTCATGTTTTAGAACGTTTAAAAAAAGATGGCGCCAAAGTACTGCCTCTTATTTTCATAAATGGAAAGATGGTTTCAGAAGGCGGCTACCCCGGCCGGACAGCACTAACCAACTGGATAGATCTTGACCGGAAAAACGGTACTGCTGTAGATCAGGAAAATAAAACGATGGCGGCAGATGAATTACCCGTTGAGCAGTCTAAGGGTTGTGCCCCGGAAAGAGGGTGTTGTTAATACCTTACAATTTTTTCAGCATATCCAAGGACAGTTCATCATTAAAAATTTACCATTCATAATTAAAAATCATGTTACCTGAAATCACTCCATATATCTTTTTCACAGGTAAGGGGGGTGTTGGTAAAACTTCACTTGCAAGTGCCACCGCTGTTAAACTGGCCGATGAAGGTAAATCTGTTCTGCTGATCAGTACGGATCCCGCTTCCAACCTTAAGGAAGTGCTTGAAACCGATATCACTGAAAAAATCAACCCTGTTAAAGGCGTCGAAAATCTCCATGCTGTAAATATTGACCCCGAACAGTCGGCTGAAGAGTATCGTCAACGTGTGATCTCACCTTTGGAAGAGATCCTGCCCGGTCATGAAATCGAAAAAATCAGGGAGGAACTGTCAGGCGCCTGTACAACAGAGATTGCAGCCTTTGATGAATTTGCCCGTTATGTTGCAGGCGATGGTGATGACCAGCCTTATGATGTAATTATATTTGATACAGCTCCCACCGGACATACACTTCGGTTGCTTGAATTACCGGCAGCCTGGAGCGATTATATCAAATCCAATCCGGATGGTGCATCGTGTATTGGCCCCTCTTCAGCCTTGAAAACCAGCCAGAAACGGTATCAGAAAGTGGTGGAAAGACTGAAAGATGAAGATGCAACTGCAATCTACCTGGTGAGCCGTCCCGATGAATCCGCACTGAGAGAGGCAGACCGTTCAGGCAGGGAACTGGAAGAAATGGGGCTTTCCAACCAGTTTTTACTGATCAACGGCTATTTTGAACCGGTAGATGAATCGGACCCTTTCGCACAAAAAATGAAAGAGATGGCGGATAAGACATTAGAAAATATGCCGGATCGTTTGAAAGTGATGAGCCGTGTGGTCTTCCCTCTTCGTCCCTACAATCTTCTGGGAATCGAAAAACTGCGTAAAGTGTTTGAACCACTTGACAAAAAAGAGATCAGGCAAAACAGCCAATCCATCTTAACGGAAGAGCATGAAAGTAATCTTACGGGGCTTGATCAACTGATAAACGAACTTACAGACAGAAAAGATCACGGACTGATCCTGACTATGGGAAAAGGCGGTGTGGGCAAAACAACCATTGCTGTGGCCCTGGCTTTGAAACTGGCAGATAAAGGGTATCCGGTTCATTTAACAACAACCGATCCTGCGGCTCACCTGATGGATCAAGTCGATGAACTGAAACTACCTGAAAATCTGGAAGTTGACCGCATTGATCCGGATGTGGAGAAAGAGGCTTACATCGAAAAAGTTCTGAAACAAAAGGGCAAAAACAGATCCGAAGAGGAACTGAAGCTTCTGCGCGAGGATCTTGAATCGCCCTGTACCGAAGAGGTAGCTGTATTTCAGGCTTTTTCTAAAGCCATTCACAAGGCCAGACAGAAGTTTGTAGTGATTGATACAGCTCCAACAGGCCATACCCTGCTGCTTTTGGATACGACCGGCGGTTATCACAGAGAAGTGCTCAGAAATACGATTGTGGATGCAGATAAACTCAGAACACCTTACATGTATCTCAAAGATCCTGACTATTCAAAACTTTTAATCGTATCGCTTCCCGAAACCACGCCTGTTTCGGAAGCTGCAAAACTGCAGGACGATTTAAAACGATCGGGTATTGAGCCTTTCGGATGGATCGCGAATCAGAGTATGTCGGCGGCTACGGTAAACGATCCGCTTTTGAAGCAGCGGGCTGCTGCAGAAAAACCACTGCTGAAAAAAATGAGAGAAGATCATGCCCAACGACTCTATGCTATTCCCTGGATTTCGCAGGATCATGTTTTGAAAACAATGGCGCAAGAGGACAAGCAAACCGTAACTCATTAGTGTTGTAAACAACAAAATTTAAACCTGATGAATCCTATGAAATTTAACCATGCCCTCCTGGCTCTTGATTTGTCTGAATCGAGTGATGACTTGGTTCACTGTGTGGGCGATTTAAAAGATCTGGGAATTGAACAAGTGACTCTTTTGACAGTGATTTCGAATCCATACCCAGGCGGACCCGAAAAATTTGACACATCTTCGATGGAAGAAAAGCTCAAAAATTATGCATCTAAGGTGAAAAACCAGGGGTTTCAGACAGATTACAAATTAAAAATAGAATCCGGCACATACGCTCCTGTTACAATTTTGAAAGAGGCTAAAAATCTTTCTGCCGATCTGCTCATTCTGGGCCATCGCGGACATAATCGAATGGCTGAATTGATACTGGGAAGTGTGGCTTCAGAAATACTTCAGCGGGCAAATATGCCGGTTTTACTGTTGAGAATATCAGATCAACCCGGCAATAATGCTGTTTCAATTTGCAAGAGTTTGACGAAAAATTTTCTCATAGCAACAGACTTCTCAGATAATGCAGACAAAATGTTATCCCTGTTTGAAAATCAGCAGCTGAAAAGTTCAAATGTGACACTTTTATACGTAAGAACCAGTTCTGCCGTGAAAAATGAAAGCGAAAAACTTGAAAACCGGGCAGATAAACTCCGGAAAAAGGGAGTGGATAAAATTGATACTAAAATATTGGAAGGTCACGTGGCTCTACAAATCGAAAACTTTGCGAATAAAAATAATAACACACTAATCATTATGGGAGCCCAGGGAAAAGGGTTCGTTGAACAATTATTTATAGGGAGTAACAGCTTGAGGGTTGCACGATTAACATCAAAACCTTTACTGCTTATCCCCGCACGAAATTAAATAAAAACAGAAAATATCATCTAAAACTAATTACGATCACTGTGGCTGAATCTGAAAAATCAATCAACTTTTTTGAAAAATATCTCACCGTCTGGGTTTTACTCTGTATTGTTGCCGGCATATTGGTTGGTTACACAGCCGGTGACTCCATTGCGGTACTGAGCGATTTTAATCTCTACGAAGTTAATATCCCTATTGCGATTCTCATCTGGGCTATGATTTATCCAATGATGCTGCAAATTGACTTTGGTGCACTCAAAGATGTCGGTAAATCACCAAAAGGTGTGGTATGGACAGTCATAATTAACTGGGCCATTAAACCCTTTACCATGGCTTTTTTTGCCTGGATATTCTTTTCCAATATCTACAGTGCCTGGATTGAGCCCTCAATGGCACAAGAATATATAGCGGGAGCCATACTTCTTGGAGCCGCACCCTGTACGGCTATGGTATTTGTGTGGTCTTATCTATCCGACGGTGACCCAACCTATACATTGGTTCAGGTGTCAGTAAATGACATTTTGATCCTGATACTCTTTATCCCAATTGTCGCTTTTTTGCTGGGAATAACTAATATTTCAATTCCATACAATACACTTGTAACCTCTGTTGTAGCTTTTGTGGTTATCCCCTTAACCGCCGGATACATTACATACAAAATCCTTGTCAATAAAAAAGGACTGGAATGGTATACTATCCGATTTTTGCCCAAATTTAAACCTGTCTCAATTACCGCTTTGCTGCTCACGCTTGTTTTACTTTTTGCCTACCAGGGTGATCGAATTTTAAGTGAGCCGGTGGTTATCCTTCTGATAGCAGTTCCATTGATCATTCAAACATATTTTATTTTTTTTATCGCATGGTATGGCGGCCAATGGCTGAACCTGAACTATCAAACTTGTGCCCCGGGCTCCATGATCGGTGCAAGCAATTTTTTTGAACTTGCCGTTGCTGTTGCGATTATGCTTTTTGGAATTGAATCGGGTGCCGCACTTGTAACTGTTGTAGGAGTATTGATTGAAGTGCCGGTGATGCTTTCACTGGTAAAATTTGCAAATATGAAGAAGTCATCCTATCCGGTGACAAGTTAGATCAATAGTATACGTCAGTTTATATAATAAGTACATCACTGCCCATCTTTTTGGCAGATTATGCCCGATTCGGGCAGCTTCTTCCATTTAACCCTGAGATACAGACCTCCATTATGCAATAGAAAATGATAAAATCAGTTATTAAAAATACATTTGGAATGAAAGCGCTTCGAATTTACTTTATATTAACCACACACTTAACTCTATATTAGGAGGCTGACTATGTTATACGACCGACCCGAATTCAAAGACTCGTACGATAATTTTATCGATGGAAAATTCACGCCGCCGGTGGACGGAGACTATTTTGATGCCATCTCGCCTGTGGATGGACAACCTTTCGCAAAAGTAGCACGTTCGAATGAAAAGGATATAAACCTGGCACTTGATGCTGCACACAAAGCTAAAGAGGAATGGGGTAACACTTCGGCAACAGAAAGAAGTATTCTGCTGAACAAAATAGCGGATGTGATGGAAGAAAATCTTGAATTCCTGGCCCGTGTTGAAACAATCGACAACGGCAAGGCAATTCGTGAAACACTCAACGCGGACCTGCCTTTAGCTGTTGACCATTTCCGTTATTTTGCCGGTGTGATCCGTACCGAAGAAGGATCAGTGGCTGAATTGGATGAAAACACAGTCAGCATGCTTGTTCCGGAACCACTTGGTGTTGTGGGACAAATCATTCCGTGGAATTTCCCTATCCTCATGGCCACGTGGAAAATGGCTCCTGCCCTGGCTGCCGGGAATTGTACGGTGGTAAAACCTGCTGAACAGACTCCCGTTAGCATTATGGTTCTGATGGAATTGATTCAGGATATTTTACCACCCGGTGTTCTGAATATTGTAAATGGATTTGGCCCTGAAGCCGGTAAACCACTGGCACAGTCACCTCGAATTTCAAAAGTTGCTTTTACCGGTGAAACCACAACCGGCCGGCTGATTATGCAATATGCATCCGAGAACCTCATACCGGTAACATTGGAATTGGGCGGAAAAAGCCCGAATATCTTTTTCGAAAATGTAATGGATGCAGATGACGAGTTTCTTGATAAGTGTCTTGAAGGCGCTGCTATGTTTGCCCTTAATCAGGGCGAAGTGTGCACATGTCCGTCACGAATACTGGTCCAGGAGTCTATCGCAGATGAATTTATTGAAAAACTGACCGAACGGGTAAACCGGATCAAACGCGGACATCCTCTCGACAGTGAAACCATGATCGGAGCACAGGCTTCCAAAGACCAGTTCGAAAAAATCATGAATTATATCGATATCGGAAAACAGGAAGGCGCGAAAGTTCTTGCCGGAGGCAAAGCATGGGCGGTAGCCAATGCAGGTGGTAATGGACAAAGTGAAGTGGAGTCTTCCGATACAATGGTGGCTACCGGCGGAAACGGCAACGGCATTAATGAAGGCTTTTATGTAGAACCCACCATTTTCCAGGGGCACAACAAAATGCGTGTATTCCAGGAAGAGATCTTTGGTCCGGTAGCATCACTTACCACATTCAAAGATGAAGAAGATGCCCTTGAAATCGCGAACGATACCCTGTATGGTCTTGGTGCCGGTGTATTCACGCGTGACATGCATCAGGCCTACCAGGTTCCGCGTAAAATTAAAGCAGGACGTGTGTGGGTGAATTGTTACCACCTCTACCCGGCTCATGCTGCATTTGGCGGTTATAAAAAATCAGGGTTTGGCCGTGAAAATCATAAAATGATGCTGAATCACTATCGTCAAACCAAAAACATGCTTATATCCTACGACAAAAAAGCAATGGGATTCTTTTAAAACTTCTTCATCGGATGACTGAGGACAAACAGTTATAAAAAGACTACAAGTTCGAAAGTCATCCGATGAATTCCATAAACAAACGAAACAACTATGAGTGTAGAACGAGTATCTGTAACCAAAGAGGCTGAAAAAGTAATTGAAAAACTAAAAGAAAAATATGGTGAACTGATGTTTCATCAGAGTGGCGGCTGTTGTGATGGCTCTTCCCCAATGTGCTTCGAAAAAGGAGATTTCAAGACCGGGTTTAGTGATATCAAACTTGGAGAGATCTGCGGCTGCGACTTTTATATGGCACGCGACCAATACGAATACTGGAAACATACACATTTGACGATTGACGTTACTGAGGGTCGTGGTGCCAGTTTTTCTCTTGAAATTCCGATGGGAGTTCGGTTTGTTATCAAATCACGAATTTTTACCGATGAAGAATATGCAGAAATTCAGAATCTTGCATGAAATGGTATTCGTGAGATTATGATGTTAAAAGCGGCTTTCCTCTTGGTTTAATAATTGAGTCGTGATATGGAGGTTCAACCGCGTCTTTATGTGCCGGCAGGAAATTCAACCTGTATATGAAACCCTTTTTTCTTTTGTGAGGAAATGTCTTCAAAAGCTCCATTTAATTGCTGAACCAATGTTTTGATAAGAGTTGAACCGAGTGATTTACTTTTCTTCAGTTCCACATCCGGCGGCATGCCAACCCCGTTATCACCAAACTGAAGCAACAAGTTATCTTCCAGTTTTTGAAGTTTAACGAAAATTACTCCTTTATCAATGCCGGTAAATGCGTGTTTGTATGCATTTACGATTAATTCATTCAGCAGCAGCGAGAGAGGAATTGCCTGGTTCAGTGTAATTTTTATATCATCAATTTCGATTTCAATCTCAACCCGTTTCTGATTGTTGTCATAGGTTTTCTGAATCGCACTTGCCAGGTCGGTTATGTAACTTTCAAAATTAATATTTGTGAAAGATTCAGATTGATAAAGCTTTTCATGTACAAGTGCGATTGACTGAACCCGCATCTGGCTATCTTTCAGTGCCTGAATATTTCGCTCATCATCAATATTCCATATCTGCATCTGTAACAAACCGGATATTACGGCAAGATTGTTTTTAACCCTGTGATGAATTTCTGCAAGCAGAACATTCTTCTCCTGCAGAGAATCAGAGATCCTCTTTTCGGCTTCTTTTTGCATAGATATATCACTTGCAACACAAACCAGACCATGGTTATCCGCGAATTTATCAATTATTTGTGAATGTGATAAAATTACCGGGATAGGATCTCCTGCCTTTGTTTTATACAGCGTTTCCATGCTCGTAGGCCTGCCATTCTCAAGATCACGCAGCTTCTCATTGATTTGTCCTTTTTCAGAATCGTGTATTAGTGTAGTTAAAGGTTCACCAATCAACTCATTCTTTGAATAATCCAGTTTTTTTAGCGTTGCCTCATTCACCATTGTAATAATAAGCTCATTATCTGACACAACCAGCATATCGCCCATAGATTGTAATATGTTATTAACATAGGCTTTAGAAACCATACTTTTGCTCAGTTTTTCAGCCATCTGGTTGATAGATTCCGCAACCCGTTCAAGTTCATCATTTGTTCCAAGGTGTATTCTGCTTTCCAGGTCGCCATCACCGATTCGCTGCGCTGCTTCAGAAAGATTCTTTAAAAGTTTGGCTATCGATATATAGACAAAATAGGCAAGCCACATCGCTACGATAAACCCGATCCCGGTATAGATAATTATTTTTATTCCCGTACTTTCAGCTGTCTCCTGTAAAATACTTAGCTGAGCTTCTACCCGTATTTTTTCATTCTCTCTGAGTTTTTCAATGATTGGTAACAGGGTTCCCCTGTAATACGGTTCAATCGTTGTGTTATACATCTGATCTCCGAATTCATCATCCTGCCTGCTATCGAGATCAAGCAATTGACCAATTAATGACTTATAGGGAACAAATGCAGATTGAAGAGAATCGATAATACCATACATTTCCTCCCTGTAAAATAATGCCGTTTCTGATTCCAGACCCTGTTCATCTCTTTTTTCGATAATTCTGTTCAAAAGCTCTTCAAACCTGGTTAAGCTTTCATTTACCTGGTCTTCAGCCAGAGAAACTTTCAGATTAACATCAAGATCATCCGGATTTTCTTTCAGTTTATCTGACTCTACTAAAAAATTCCTTACATAGATTAAAGAATTTTGCAAGTTAAGAGTAAGCTCGGAAAATGTTTGCAACTCTCTGGCAGTAGATTTGCTTTCTTCAATCAGGTCAGATTTAATCCGGTTATTTAAAAAATAAGAGGATGCCCCGACTATCAATATTAAAGCCGCTACCGATACAAACCCAAGAATGAGTTTCAGATTTAGACGCATTTATATTCGATTACAGGTGATTTCACACAAAACAGTGTAAAAGATAGCGAAATGATTAATTAAAACAGAAATCTTAAAATTTTAACAGATCTTCCAGCTTCTCAGAAATCGACTCCACACCCGGAATCACACTGTTCATCAGCTTAACATTATAAGGAACGGGAATATCGGGCATTGTTACTCTTTGAACCGGAGCGTCAAGATGTGTAAAGAGCCGGTCTGAAATAAAAGATGCTATTTCTGAGCCAAATCCTGCCGTCAATTGATCTTCATGTACAATTAAACAGCGATTTGTTTTCTGTACTGATTCTGAAATCAACTCCTTATCCCATGGAATAACAGATCTCAAATCTATAATTTCAGCATCTATGCCGGTTTTTTCGACGGCAAGTTCTGCACGTTCGCACATAGCGCCCCATGAAATAACTGTGGCTTCATTTCCCTCTCGCAATATTTTACCTTTTCCAATGGGCACAACAAAATCGTCTCCGGGGTATGGTCGCCTGGCCCATTTTGCATCCAGCATATTCCTATGTTCAAAAAAGATGGTTGGATTATTGCTCCTTAAAGCCGATCGTAGTAAACCGGCAGCATCTTCAGCATTTGAAGGATAGAGAACCTGCCAGCCAACAATATGGGCAAAAAATACTTCGTTAGATTCACTGTGCCACGGATCACCACATTTTGCAAATCCGCCCGGCATCCGAACCACCATGGGAGCGGCAAACCGGTTGGCTGTCCGCCAGCGTATTGTACCACAATTTTTTATCTGTTCTGTTGCGGGATCGGCATATTTTCTAAACTGAATTTCAGGAACGGGCATCAGCCCGGCATAGGCCATTCCGACAGACCTGCCGATAATTCCTTCTTCCGAAAGGCTGGTGTCAAATACCCTGTCGGCCCCGAACTTCGATTGAAGCCCAAGCGTAGCTGCATGCACACCTCCTTTTGCCCCGACATCTTCGCCAAATACCAAAAGCCTGTTATTCTGTTCAAGCTCATTTTCAAGAGTTCTGCGTACCGATTCAACAATGTTGATTCTCTGCTTTTCAGGTTTGGATTCACTGCTACCCTCCGGCAACCTGATCTCTTCAGATGCCAGGCCACCCACCAACGGCTTTTCATATTCACCCTCTTCATTGTACTCAGCAAATGCATATTTTTTTACGTTTGATACTTCAGGATCAGGACGATTCCATGCATTTTCCGCAACCTTGTCAATCTCATTTTTGCATCTTGTTTCTGTCTGTTTCCATGATTTCTCACTCATCAAATCCGGTACCAGATAATTGTAAAGGTTCGCCAGCGGATCTTCACTTTCTTCCTTCTGAATTAACTCATCATCTTTATACGCCTGATTATCCTGGTAGGAATGTCCGGTAAGTCTCGGCATTTTTAAACGAAGCAATCTCGGGCCCTTTCCGTCTCTAACGTACTTTACTGAGTCTTTAATTAAACGGGCAGCTTCTTCCGGTTTTGTGCCATCGCCATCCTCTATACTCAAATTTTTAAATGAACGCAGGTTGTTGGCGATGTTACCGCCCGGAGTTTGGAAATCAGAAGGAACTGAAATGCCATAATTATTATCCTCAATGTAAAATAATACCGGCAAATTTAATGTAGTTGCCATTGTAATTGCAGACCAAAAACCATTCGTTGCCACCGAACCATCACCACCAAAAATCACAGAAATGGCTCCCTCGTACTCTTTCTCCTTCAGTACATTTTTCCTGTACTCGATTGCCTGGGCCCAACCGACAGCTGGTGTATACTGGGAACCAACATCTCCGGCCATTGGTAAAACAGTGGCGCCTTCTCCTGCAGGTTTATTACAAACAACGCCGATATCCCTCCCATCACTGTATCCGCCGGATTTCCCCATCGGAGCCGCCATGGCGTCTTCAAGGGATAGTCCAAGTGATAATAACAAAGGTCTGGACCTGTAATATGCACTCGCCCCGTCTTTAGAGTGTGTGAGCAAAGAACCCAGTAAAACCTGGCCGAGTTCGTGACCTCTTGCCGTAAATTGATAGAGTACCTTTTTCTGCGGGACCAATTCATTTTCCTCTTTGCTGTCAATTGCTCTGGAGTATTGAATAGTTTTGACAATTTTCTTCCAGTCAAAATCCGGATCAACGCTTTGCTTCTTCTTTTCTGGGGACATAGATAATTATTTAATCAAAAATTCTTTTACGATATGGAAGGTAAACTCTCTTGCATCACCTTTTCAAAACTTTTCTGAAAATGCTGCATATCATCTTTATCTCCAATCGTTATGCGAATGCAATTGGGTAACCCGAAAGCAGAAACCTGTCTCAGAATTACTCCCTCCTCAAGCATCAACCGGGTGAAATCAGAGGCCTCAGATTCGTTTCTCATACACATTAACACAGAGTTGGAAATAGATCTAACATACTCTACCTGCTGATCATCTAAAAATCTGTATAGATTCTCTCTCTCATCTTTCACCATTTTAATGCTCTTTTCGAGAAATTCGGCGTCACTATATGCTGCCAGTGCTGCCGCCTGGGCACTCGAAGTTGGCTCAAAAGTTAGTTTAGCCTTCATCAACATACTTATTATATCTTTGTGAGCAATTGCATAGCCAATTCTAAATCCCGCTAATCCATAAGCTTTTGAAAAAGTTCTTAAAATAATAATATTAGATTGTAAATTTTCAATGGCATGAGGATAGTCTTCTACATTTTTTGCGTATTCAAAATAAGCTTCGTCTGCAATCAATAAAACTGAGTCGGGAAGTTGCTCTGTTAATCTTTTGTAGTCAGTTTTATTGATGTATGTGCCGGTCGGATTATTCGGATTTGCGATATAAACTGCTTTCGTCTTCTCATCAACTGCCTCAAGGATTCCATCGATATCAAACTTGTAAGATTCGGTTACGGGAATCTTTTTCACCTTTATGCCCATCACCCCTGCCTGAACAAAAAAACCGACAAATGTAGCATCTGCAGTAATTGCATGTTCATTTTCCTTAAAAACAGTTCTGCATATAATAGAGATAATGCTTTCAGAACCTGCGGCAAGCAGAATGTTTTCCGGGCTTACACGATTACGGTCGGCAATAGCCTTACGGAGCTTTCTTGCCACCGGATCAGGATAATCCTGTATCTCCTCCAATGCTTTTAAAACTGCCTCTTTAACCTTATTGCTGCACCCAAGCCTGTTTTCATTAGATGCTAGCTTGGCTATTTTATCAGGTTTGTAAAGCTCTTTAACCTCAGCTATGGTTTTGCCTGCAACATAGCCTTGTAATTTTTCAATTTTTTCCGGAAACGAAATATTCAATGAGTCTGGCTTTAACATTGTTTATCTTTTGACCTTAAAATATGTATTTATTTTCTTAAATATCTTAAAAAAGCGCTTTCAAAGCTAATATTGATACTGTGATTTTGTCATCATTTATTATCTCATAAGCTTGTTTATATCAAATCAAATCAAATTATCTATGTCAAAAACTATACTTATTACAGGAGCGAGCAGAGGCATTGGCCGCGAGATTGCAGACTATCTAGCTAAATTGAATCACCGGGTGATAATCACTGCAAGATCGGCAAAATCACTCAAAAATCTCGAACAATCCTATCCTGATCATATTCAGTCAGTCCCTGCTGATCTCTCGAAAACTGAAGATATCAGTAACCTTATTGACTATCTGGATCAAAACAATTTACAGCTTCACGGGTTGATAAATAACGCCGGTGTTCTTATCAACAAACCGTTTGTTGAACAGACCAACCGTGATTGGCAGCTTCAGATTGATGTAAATTTAATGGCTCCGGTTAGGCTGATTCGCGCTACAATCCCCTATTTAGCGGAAGGCTCACATATAGTTAATATCGGGAGTATGGGAGGGTATCAGGGAAGCAGTAAATTTCCCGGACTATCTGCATACAGCGTAACTAAAGGCGCGTTGTCCGTATTAACGGAGTGCGTGGCAACAGAGTTATCAGGTTATAAAATATCATGTAACTGTCTATGTCTCGGTGCTGTTTATACCGAAATGCTGAAAGAGGCATTCCC